>Ga0114129_10000102_pt1 | contig 84059 bp, 73 predicted proteins | sample RhiMetdeltSRZDD1_FD_80071 | JGI IMG/M metagenome (GOLD analysis project Ga0114129, IMG submission 80071) | Populus rhizosphere microbial communities from Tennessee, USA - Rhizosphere MetaG P. deltoides SRZDD1 (version 2) (version 2) | ecosystem: Host-associated > Plants > Roots > Rhizosphere >... | reverse complement strand
GCAGGGCGATCGGTTCCGGCACGGGACAACGTTCCTGCGATGGCGGCCGGACAAGAGCCCGTCGGAATGTCGGTACGACCAGCTCGAGGTCACGGCGCCGTACGAGTTGGAGAGGGTGTTCGGTGGGCACTGACGCGGCCGCAGTTCGCGGCTCGCGGGCTCGCGGTTCGAATCGGGGTTGAATTCGGCATCGTTGGCGGGCGTGGTGTCATTCGAACCCGCGAACTCGCGAACCGCGAACCCGCGAATATCGTCAGCGTTCAGGCGCGATTTGCTCAGGCGTCGTCACCCCCGCCGGCAATTCCATGACCCGCGCGTTGCGGAAATGGATCTCGGCGCCTTCCGACTCCATGCAGAAGTAGCCCTTCCGGCGAGTCGATCGACTGATCCCGTTGACGAACTTTCCATTGACCGAGAGCTTGATCGTCCCGTCGACCGCGACCACGTCGTAGGTGTTCCACTGCCCGCGGCCGAGCGCGCGGTTCTCGATCGACATGCTGCGTTCGCCGCGCGGGTTGTCGGGGACGATCTTCACGCCACCTACCCCGAACAGTTCGCCGTGGACGTAGGCGACCGGCGGCTCCACGCCGTTCCGGGTATTCAGCTTCGGCCAGTCGAGCTCGAGCATCTGGACTTCGACGCCGTCGGGGAGGCGGCTGGACGGATCGGGACGCGCCGCACTCCAGACGAACACGCCGGAATTGCCGCCCGGTTCCATGTGCATCCACTCGATGTGCAGCACGAAGTTCTCGTACTGCTTCTTGCTGCACAGGACGCCAATCGGACGGCCGGAGCAGATCAGCAGGCCGTCCTTGAATTTCCAGGTGTCTTCGGCGGTGTTGATGTTGTCCCAGCCGGTGAGGTCGCGACCGTTGAACAGGTCGACGAACTGCAGCGCAGGCGATTGGGCCGCGAGCCCGAGCGGCAGCGCGGCGAGGATGGCAATCGGGGCGAAGCGGTGAAGCGTCATTAAGTGCGAGACTATAAGCGCAGCGATGACAATCAACAATGCGCTTCCCCTGGTGGCACCCCGCGTCGCGGCGCCGCTCCATCCCGAGTTCCGGCCGGCGGTGCTGGCGGCGCGTGCCTTCGACGAGCTCGTGACCCGCAGCGGCCGCGCGGTTCCGGTGCGAGTCGGGCTCGAACAGACGGACGGATCGGTCTTCCACTTCAGGACACGACTGCTGCCGTCAGACCATCCGCAGGCCGCGGCGAATGCCACGCATCTCGAGCGCTTCGTAAAGTTCATCCTCTGGTCGCGCGGGGGATGGCGCGTTTACCTGGACGGTCCGGCAGAGGCCGCGGCACAGCTGTCGGCGCACTATCGCGACACGGCAACCGGGCGCTTCGACTCCAATTTCGTCGGGGAGCGGATCTTCGATCATCCCCTCACCGTTGTTCACACCGGCGACCTGCCGCCGGAGCGCTCCACGACCCGTCCGCTGGGTCGTCACCTCGAGGGCTGCCGGATCGGCTTCGATCTCGGCGGCAGCGATCGCAAGGTCGCGTCGGTGATCGATGGCCGCGTCGTCTTCAGCGAAGAGACGGTGTGGGATCCGTATCACAAGCCGGATCCGCAGTATCACTACGACGGCATCATGGACTCGCTGCAGAAAGCCGCCGCGCACCTGCCGCGCGTGGACGCGATCGGCGGCAGCGCTGCCGGCGTCTACGTCAACAACCGGGTCAAGGCCGGCTCGCTGTTTCGCGGCGTCGCACCGGACGTCTTCGAGGCGCGTGTCAAGAATCTGTTCTTCGACCTCAGGAAAGCCTGGAAGGACGTCCCCCTGGAGGTCGTGAACGACGGCGAGGTCACCGCGCTCGCGGGATCGATGTCGCTCGGTCAGAACTCGATTCTCGGTATCGCCCTCGGCACCAGCACGGCAGCCGGCTATGTCACGCCCGACGGCAATATCACCTCGTGGCTCGACGAACTGGCGTTCGTGCCGATCGACTACGACCCCGCCGCACCTGTCGATGAGTGGTCAGGCGACTATGGTGTGGGCTCACAGTACTTTTCGCAGCAGGCGGTCGGCCGACTGATCCCGCGGGCCGGAATCGAGCTGCCGCCGGGTCCCGAGCCGGGCCTGCCCGAGCGACTGAAGATTGTTCAGGCGCTGCGAAGCCGGGGAGACGAACGCGCCACCCGCATCTATCAGACCATCGGCGTCTATCTCGGTTACGGCGTCGCCCACTTCGCCTCGTTCTACGATCTCCGGCACGTGCTGGTGCTCGGCCGCGTCACGTCCGGCCCTGGCGGCGACGACATCGTGAACGGCGCGCGGCACGTGCTCGACGTCGAATTCCCCGAGCTCGCGGCGCGTATCGCGTTTCACGTGCCGGACGAGCACGAAAAGCGGCACGGCCAGGCCATCGCCGCCGCCAGCCTGCCGTCAATCAGCTGAGGATCGATGACTCCGTACCAAGACTACGTTTCCGCGCTGGCCCGGCTGGTTCGTGAAGGCAAGTCTCTTCCGCTGGGCGGATTCCCGAGGCCACATCGTCCGGTTCCCGCGGCGGACGCGCCGACCGCGCTGATCTTTTCCCCACACCCGGACGACGAGTGCATCATCGGCGCGCTGGCGGTGAGGCTCCAGCGTGAAGGCGGCTATCGCATCGTCAATGTCGCGGTTACCCAGGGCAGCAACAAGCCGCGCCAGGCCGGCCGCTGGGCGGAGCTCAGCGCCGCCTGCGACTACCTGGGCTTCGAGCTCGTCGAAACCATTCCGGGCGGGCTGGAGAAGATCAGTGTCACGACCCGGCAGAGCGACCAGGCACGGTGGCAGGCTGCCGTCGACGTGATCGCCCGAATCCTGCGCGAACGCCGGCCCCAGATCGCCTTCTTTCCGCACGAGGCGGACTGGAACAGCAGCCACATCGGCACGCACTACCTGCTCGCTGACGCACTGGCCCGTCAGAGCCAGGAGTTCACCTGCACCGTGATCGAGACCGAGTTCTGGGGCGCCATGGCGACCCCAAACCTCATGGTCGAATCGTCGGCGGAGGACCTCGGAGACATGATGGCGGCGCTGTCCTTCCACGTCGGCGAAGTGCAGCGAAATCCCTATCACTTGCTTGTGCCGGCGTGGATGCAGGACAACGTGCGTCGCGGCGGTGAGCTGGTTGGCGGTCAGGGGGGCGCGGCGCCGGACTTTTCGTTTGCGACGCTTTACCGCCTGCGCCGCTGGACACGCGGTGGGTTCGAGTACGCCTACGAGGGAGGAAAGAATATTCCGGCCTCGACAAACGCTGGTGACTGGCTGGGAGGCAGGGCCTGAAGGCCCTGCCCTACAGTGGACAACCGGCAGAAGGACCTCGGTCCAATGGTGGATGTAGCGCAGGGCCTTCAGGCCCTGCGGCTCTTGGCCAGTTTATTCTTCTGTCTTCCAATGAATAGCCTCGAACTGCACCCGCTCTGCCCTGCCGCTGGAGATGTGCTTCGCGATCTGGCGGGCGTGGAAGCGGCCGTTCTCGATGAACCATCGGCTCGTCTGATAGCCTCCGCAGACCGTCCCGGCGATGTACACGCCCGGCCGCGTCGTCTCGAAGGTCGCGTCGTCGTATGACGGCGTCCGGAACCCGTCGTCCTTGAATTCCAGGCCGAGCCCTTCGAGGAACTCGAAATCCGGGTGATAACCAGTCGTCGCGAGCACCCAGTCGTTCTCGATCTCACGCGTGCCGTCCAGGGCCGACACGACGATCGAGGATTCGCGGATTTCCAGGACTTCGGTGTTGAAGAGAGCCTTGATACTTCCCTCTTTGATCCGGTTCTCGAGATCCGGCTTGATCCAATACTTGATCTTGTCGGAGAGCACGTCGGATCGAACGATCATCGTGACTTGCGCGCCATGACGATAACAATCGAGCGCGGCTTTCGCGGCCGAGTTCTTCGCCCCGATGACGGCGACCTTCTGGCGAACGTAGGCAAAGGGCTCCCGATAGTAGTGGGTCACCTTCGGCAGGTTCTCGCCGGGAACGTTCATCAGGTTCGGCTGATCGAAAAAGCCGGTCGACACCACGACATGACGGGCCGCGTGGGCATCGCGGGTCGTCACGACCGTGAAATCTCCGCGGCTGCCGCGCAGCTCCAGCACCCGCTCGTACAGCCTGATGTCGAGCGCCTCGCGCTGGGCGACGCTGCGGTAGTACTCGATCGCCTCCTCGCGTGTCGGCTTGTAGCCCTGCACCGGGAACGGGTATCCCCCGATCTCGATGAGCTCGGGGGTCGAGAAGAATTCCATGTTCGCCGGATAGCCGACCAGGGAGTTCACGAGGGCGCCCTTCTCGATGACACAGGCATCGAGCCCCTCGCGCTTCGCTTCAATGGCACACGCCAGCCCGACGGGACCGGCCCCGATAATCAGAACGTCGTGCATCGCGATCTATTGTCGTCGATTTACAATTGAGCCCTTCAGGAGGCCCCGATGTCATGGTCAGTCACGCGCCGCAGGTTCCTGCAGAGTGTTGCGGGCGCAGCGGGCATTGCTCCAATCGGGGGCCGGTTTGGCGGACCCATCGTGCTCGGGCAGGAGCGCAAGGTTCGTCATGCAAGCGTGGGGGCCGCCGGCCAGGCGCTGGCTGATATCCGCGCATTCTCGAGCCACCCGGCGTTCACGTTGGCGGCGGTTGCCGACGTGGACCAGTCCCGGACCGCGCAGGTCAAGAAGCTGTTTCCAGAGGCCCGCATTTACCAGGACTGGCGCGAGATGTTCCGCAAGGAACAGGACCACATCGATTCGGTCAACGTCTCGACGCCGGACCACATGCACGCGCCGATCGCGATGGCAGCCATGTCGATGGGCAAAGCAGTCTATGTGCAGAAGCCCCTCGCCCTGACCATTCGCGAAACCCGGATCCTCGCGCTCAAGGCCCGTCAGGCCAGCCTGGTGACACAGATGGGCATCCAGATCTCGTCGCACGAGACGCAACTCGTCACCGAGCAATTGATCCGCGACGGCGCGGTCGGCAAGATCCGCGAGGTCCACACCTTCTGCGACAAAGCCTGGGGCGACACGAATCCCATTCCTCCAGGCGCCGACCCGGTGCCCGAAGGGCTCGACTGGGATGGCTGGATCGGCGTCAGCGAGCCGCGGCCGTACAAGGCGACGGTCTATCACCCCGGCAACTGGCGAAAGCGCATGGGCTACGGCACCGGGACCCTCGGCGACATGGGGTGTCACATCTTCTCGACGCCGCTGCGAGGGCTGGGGCTGACGCTGCCGCGCCAGGTGACCTCTTACGGGCCGGCGCCCGTTCACGACAACTGGCCGGTGCAGTCGAAGATCAAGTTCGTGTTCGGCGGCACGCCTTATACGGCGAACGAGACGGTCGACTTCTGGTGGTACGACGGTGCCGAACGGCCGCCGCAAACAGTCATCGACGCGGCCGGCGGCAAGCTGCCGAGCTCGGGGTCGGTGATGATCGGAACCGAGGGCGCGATTCTCCTGCCCCACATCGACTATCCGTCACTGCACCCGCAGGCGAAGTTCATCGATCGAGAGATCGAGAAGGGCACGTCGCGGAACCACTACCACGAGTTCCTGGACGCCGTGCTGAAGGGCCCGGGCACGAAGTGCTCAGCCAACATGGATTACGCAGCACTGGTCACCGAGGCCGTCCTGCTCGGCACAATCGCGCTCCAGCGTCCATCCGAACCGCTGGAATACGATTGCGACGCCATGCAGTTCGAGCGCGGCCGCGATCGCGGCAACGGGTTTTCGCGGCGGTATCGAGAGCAGTATCTGCAGCCGTGAGAACATCCGGTCGTGTGGCTTCCGGCTTCACCCGGAAGCCACACCAATCCAGAAGCTACTCTCGCCGCACGACCGCCCCGCCCTTCATCACCAGCCGGACCTTCCTCAACGCTGAGATGTCGCGCGTCGGATCGCCCTCGACGGCGACGAGATCCGCGAGCAGCCCTTCTTTGATCTGCCCGATCCGATCGTCCATGTGCAGCACGCGCGCCCCAATTGATGTGGCGCTCTTCAGCGCGGCGATCGGCTCCATCCCGTAGCTCACCATCAACTCCAGCTCGCGCGCGTTGTCGCCATGCGCGAAGACCCCGACATCGCTGCCGCTCAGAATCGTGACGCCGGCCTCGAGCGCCGCCTTGAAGCTCTCGCGCTTGCGGGTGATCCCGGCGGGCTCACTGCCCTCCTCTTTCTTCCAGCCACCGTACTGCGCGATCGCGTCACCTGCGGCGAGAGTCGGACACAACGCGACACGCCGCTCGGCCATGAGGCGGAATACCTCCGGCGTGCCGCCGTCCCCGTGCTCGATCGTCTCTACGCCAGCCATCACCGCCCGGCGCATCCCTTCGGCCGTGCTCGCATGAGCGACGACCGGGCGGCCGCTGCTGCGGGCGGTGCTGACGATCAGATCGAGCTCGTTCTGAGAAAACGTCGGTGCCGCTTCTCCGCGGGCGCCCCACCGGTAGTCCGCGTAGACCTTGATCCAGTCGGCCCCGTGCCCGATTTGATCGCGCACGACCCGGCTCAGGGTCTCACCATCAGCCTCCTCGGCTCCCTGCGGGACACGCCATTCGAGGCTGTAGCCCTTCGGTCCATAGCTCCCGGTCGCGACGATGGCCCTGGTCGCCACCAGCATGCGCGGCCCGGGGACGATGCCGACGGTGACGGCTTGCTTGAGCTCGGCGTCGGCGTAGCCGGCGCCCTCGGTTCCGAGGTCGCGAATCGTGGTGAACCCGGCGGTCAGCGTCGCGCGCAGGTGATTGACGGCGCGCGCGATGCGCACGCCCCGGGATTCCTTCAACACTTGATCGTCCCACGACGACTCGTTGTAAGGATGAAGCAGGACGTGGGAATGCCCTTCGATCAGGCCCGGCACCAGGGTCGTGCCCGGCAGGTCGATCGCGGTCGCAGCTTCGGCAGCGATCTTCGCCGCGGGACCAGCCGCCTCGATCCGGTCGCCACGAACCCTGACTGCCCAGCCGTCCCGGGAAGCCGTACCGTCGAAGACACGCGCCGGCCTGATGATCACAACGGCGGCGGCAGTCGTGGGTCGCGGCGTCTGCGCGCGCACCACGAATGGCGAGATCAGTGCCGCCAGGCAGATCGAGAAGCGTCTCATGTCGACTGACCTCGGACTCAGGCGCGTTTGAAGATCAAGGAAGCGTTCGTGCCGCCGAACCCGAACGAGTTGGTCATCGCGTACTCGATGTCCATGTGTCGCGCTCGATGAGGAACGAGATCGAGACATACCCCTGGATCCGGATCGTCGAGATTGATGGTGGGCGGTGCGGTCTGTTCCACGAGCGTGAGCACGGTGAGCCCCGCCTCGAGCGCGCCCGCGCCGCCGAGGAGGTGGCCGGTCATCGACTTGGTGGAGCTGACCGCAAGCCGCGACGTGCTGGAACCAAATACATGTTCGATGGCGCGAGCCTCGGCCAGATCTCCGAGCGGTGTCGACGTCGCGTGCGCGTTGACGTATTGAATCACCGAGGGGTCGATCGCCGCGTCGTCCATGGCCGCCCGCATCACGCGCTTGACGCCGTCGCCGTCTTCGGGCGGCGCAGTGAGATGGTGCGCGTCGGCGCTCATCCCGTAGCCGACGAGCTCCGCGAGGATCGCGGCACCGCGCGCGGCGGCCAGCTCGATTTCTTCGAGCACCAGGATGCCGGCGCCCTCTCCGACGACGAATCCATCGCGGCCGGTATCCCACGGACGGCTGGCGCGGGCGGGATCGTCATTGCGCTGCGACAACGCGCGCATCGCTGCGAACCCGGCGATGCCAAGCGGCGTGATGCTCGCTTCGGCGCCGCCGCAGATCATGGCATCGGCATAGCCGCCCTGTATCAACCGGAAGGCGTCGCCTATCGCATGAGCGCCGGTGGTGCAGGCGGTCGCGACCGCCGAGTTCGGACCTTTGGCCCCGAGCCGAACCGACACGTGACCGGCCGCGAGATTGATGATCGACGACAGGATGAAGAACGGCGACACACGATCGGGACCACGCTCGAGCAACGTGCGATGCTCGCGCTCGATCACCTCGAAGCCGCCGATGCCGCTGCCGATTACCACGCCGACACGCGGTGCGTTGCCGGCGTCGATGCGGAGGCCGCTCTGCTCCATCGCCATCTCGGTGGCGCCGATCGCGAACTGGACGAAGCGGGCGCACTTCTTCACGTCCTTGCGATCGATCCAGACCAGCGGGTCGAATCCCGGTACCTCGCCGGCGAAGCGCGTGGAGTGGCGCGACGAATCGAAGGAGGTGATCGACCCGATTCCGGACCGACCGTCAGATACTCCCGCCCAGGTGACGGCTGTGCCGACACCGAGCGGCGATACCAGCCCGATTCCAGTCACGACTACTCGTCTGCGCATTCGACCTCTGGGGCTTCCTTCATTGCCACAATTGCCATGATTGCCAAGACTGCCAAAAGTGGGAACACCGCCTTCTTCCCGCTGCTCAACTGATTAGCCGAGACCCGCATTTTCAATTTTGGCAATTTTGGCAATCTTGGCAATTCTGGCAATGCCTTACGCCGGAGCCGGCACTATCGCTTCGGTTGCCGGCGCGGACGAGAACGACCGTCGCCCGACGGTCAGAAACGCCGTGCCGGCGAGCACGCACAGGATCCCTGCGATCCAGAACGCCGGCTCGTAGCCGCCCGACATCGTGCGAATCGCACCGGCACTGAAGGCCGCGAGCGACGCCCCGAGCTGGTGGCTCGCGCCGATCCAGCCGTAGATCACACCTGTGTTCTCGCGTCCGAACGCCTGGGTGGTGAGCTTGACCGTCGGAGGCACGGTCGCGATCCAGTCCAGCCCGTAGAACACCGCAAACATCCCGAGGCTGACCGCCTCCCCGGTCCGCAGCGTGAACGGCAGATACAGAAGCGACAGTCCGCGAAGCGTGTAATAGCCAAAGAGCAGGTGGCGGCTCGAATACCGGTCGCTGAGCCAGCCGGACGCGGTCGTACCGACGATGTCGAAGATGCCCATCACTGCCAGCAGCTGGGCCGAGCGGACCTCCGCAATGCCGTGATCGTGACAGGCGGCGATGAGGTGGGTGCCAATCAGGCCGTTGGTGCTGGCGCCGCACACGAAGAAGGTTCCGGCAAGGACCCAGAACGCCGGCGATCGAACGGCGACGCGGAGCGCCGCAATCGGCGCGAGCGCCCGCGCGGGCTCGGCTTCCGCACCCGGCGACAGTCCGTACGGCCGCAGGCCGACGTCTTCCGGCCGGTCGCGCATGAACACGAGGACCACCGTGAAGACGGCCGCCGCGGCCGCCGCGACGATCAACGACGCCGTGCGCCATCCCCGACCTTGGACGACCTGTGCCAGCAGCGGCAGGAAAACCAGCTGACCGGTCGCGTTGGCCGCGGACAGCGCTCCCAGGACCAGGCCGCGGCGAGCCACGAACCATCGGGTGGCAACGACTGCTGCCAGCACCATCGAGGTCACCCCGGTCCCGGTACCGACGCAGATGCCCCACAGCAGCGTCATCTGCCACTGGTGCTGCATCCGGGTCGTCAGCGCGACCGAGATCGCGAGCAGCGCAATGGCGGCGAGGATCAGCCGCCGCAGCCCCCATCGGTTCATCGCCGACGCGGCAAACGGCCCGATCAGGCCGAACAGGGCGATGTTGATCGCGACTGCCGCCGAAATGGCGGCACGGCTCCAGCCGAACTCCGCCTCGAGCGGCACCATCAACACGCCCGGCGTCGCGCGCACGCCCGCGGTGACGATCAGCACGAGAAACGTGACGCCGGCGACGATCCACGCGTAGTGAAACGGGATCCGCGATTCCTTCAAGCTCGTTCGCTGCATATCTTCACCGCGGCCCGCAGTCCGCGGACCGCGGCCCGGTGACTGCCGCCGACCGTTGGACCCAAGAACCCGGAATGCGGACCGCGGAGGGCGGACCGCGATGTAGTGACTATCATACGCAAGCCACCCGCCGCCTCTTGCCCCCGGCGATTCGAGTGAGCTACCGTCGCCTGATGAAGAACGAGGCTGTCAGGCAGCACTTCACCGCCGCGCTCGACGCGCTGGTCGCGGATTTGAAGCAGGATCGCTCGATCCTGGCCGCCATCCTCTGCGGCAGCCTGTCGCACGACACGGTCTGGTCTCGATCCGACATCGATCTCGCGCTGGTCACCATCGACGACAAGCTCGTGCCTTCCAGCTGCGTGGCGCTTCATGCCGATGGCGTCAACGTCCATGGCTTCCTCATGCCACGAACCGAGTTCCGGAAGATGGTCGACGGCGCCATTCACAATTCGTTCATGCACTCCCTCCTGGCCAAGGGACGCCTGCTCTACACGCACGACGAGACCATCGCCGACCTGTGTGCCCGGCTCACCGACATCGGCGAGCGCGATACGCGCCTGCAGCTCCTGTCCGCCGCCACCGAGGCCCTGCCGGCGATCTACAAGGCCCACAAGTGGCTCGTGACCCGGGACGACCTCGATTACACCGCCCTCTGGATCCTGTATGCGGCGACGCCGCTTGCAAAGATGGAGGTCATCGGTGCGCATCAGATCGCCGATCGCGAGGTAATCCCGCAGGCCCTGCGGCTCAATCCCGGGTTCTTTCGAACCGTTTACGTCGAGCTGCTGAACTCCCCGAAGCAGCGCGCCCAGGTCGAGACGGCCCTCGAGGCGGTGGATGGCTACATCGCCGCCCGTGCCGAGCGCGTGTTTGCGCCGGTCCTCGACTACCTGCGCGACGCCGGTGAAGCCCGCGGCTGCACCGAGATCGAGCATCACTTCAAGCGGAACTTCGGGATCGAGGAGGTGACCACGGCGTGTGAATACATGGCCGACCAGGGGCGGATCGGCAAGGCTGCGGTGACGACCCGGCTCACCCGCAAGAGCAACGTCGACGTCCAGGAGCTCGCGTTCTTTTATCTGGACAGCGAAGGCGGGCCCGCGCCGCAATGGTGAAGCGCGCCGCAAGGCCCGAACCCCGGACCACGATTGGGATCGAAGGGGCGCGGGTTCACAACCTGAAGAACGTTTCGCTCGAAATCCCGCGCGACAGCCTGATTGTCGTCACCGGCCTCTCAGGCTCGGGCAAATCCAGCCTTGCGTTCGACACCATCTACGCCGAGGGACAGCGGCGCTACATGGAATCGCTGTCCAGCTTCGCCAAGCGGTTCATCGCCCACGTCGCGAAACCCGATGTCGACTTCGTGTACGGCCTCTCACCGGTGATCTCGATCGAACAGAAAACCGTCGGCAGCAACCCGCGATCGACGGTCGGCACCATGACCGACATCGCCAGCTATCTGAACCTGCTCTTTGCGACGATCGGCGAGCCGCACTGCCCGCGCACCGGCCAACCGGCGCCGAGCCGGTCTGCGAACCAGATCCTCGAAGCGATCCTCTCCCTTCCCGAAGGCACGGAGATCGAGCTTCGCGCGCCGATCTTCAAGGTCTACGGCGAGGATCTCGACTTCGTTTTCACCGAGGTCCGAAAGAAAGGGTGCCGCCGCCTGATCGTCGACGGCAAGCCGCTCGACATCTCCGACTACATCGAGACCGACAAGAGCAAGTCGGACGCATCCGAGAGCCCTGACGACATCGGCTCCTCGATCACCGCCAGCGTGATCGACGCGATCGTCGATCGATTCATCGTGAGCCGCAAGCACGAGAAAGCGATCAAGGCCGGCATCGCGAGCACGCTCCTGGTTGGCGACGGCCTGCTGCAGGTCCAGGTTGTCAAAGGCCCGTCAAAGGCGGACGCCGAGCGCTTCTACCGCGGCCTGTGCAGTCCCACTCATCATCTCGTCTATGGCGACATCGGCCCGGATTTCTTCGTCTTCAACAACCCGGAGAGCGCCTGCCGGACCTGCGGCGGCCTCGGGGTTGACAAGGTCACCCACCCGGAGCTGCTGATTCCGGATCCGAAGCGCAGCATTCTCGGCGGCTGCTTCGTTCGCGAGGCGTTCAAGTACAACCCCGATACCTGGGACGGCCGGATGATGTTCAGCCTCTCGATGGCGCTGGGCTTCCCGCTCGATTCGCCATGGAATCAGCTGCCCGAGTCGGCCAGGACCGCGATCCTGTACGGCATCGAGCCGCGCAAGATCGTCCTGAAGGCGCCTCCCGACACAAGAGTCCGGCGCGACAACTGGGAAGGCCGTGAGATCGGCTTCCACGGCATCGCCCGGCGCATCGAGCGCTACTACCGCCATTACCGCCAGCGCGGCGAGGCGAACTCGAGGATGGAAGCGTGGCTCGACAAGGTGATGGTCGAGCAGGTCTGCCCGGACTGCCAGGGCGCGCGGCTGCGAGGGACGCGGCAGCTGTTCACCATCGCCGGCCGCACGCTCTACGACGTCGGCCAGATGAACTTCGATGAGCTCCACGCCTTTCTCGGCACCATCAAGCCGGCGGGGCGCGGCGCCGACGCCGGACGCCACATCCTCAAGGAAATCCGGGCCCGGCTGGCGCTGCTCCTCGGGATCGGGCTCGACTATCTGAATTTCAACCGCCGCTCCGGCACGCTGTCCGGCGGCGAGTCCCAGCGCATCCGATTGTCCACGCAGATCGGATCCGGGCTGATGGGTATGCTCTACGTGCTCGACGAGCCCAGTATCGGCCTGCATCCGAAGGACAACGTGAAGATGATCGCGACGCTGGAGCGCCTGCGCGACATCGGCAACACGCTCGTCGTGGTCGAGCACGACGAGGACACCATCCGCGCCGCGGATCATCTCGTCGAGATGGGGCCCGGTCCCGGCGTGCACGGCGGCCGCGTCGTCGTCCAGGGGACACTCGACGACCTGCTGGCGTGCAAGGCATCGCCGACGGGACAGTTTCTGTCCGGCAAGCGATCGATTCCCACGCCAGCGCGCCGCCGGTCCGGCAACGGCAAGACGCTGGTCGTCCGCGGGGCCCGCGAGAACAACCTCAAGTCGATCGACGTCACGCTCCCGCTCGGCCGGCTAATCGCGATCACGGGGGCATCCGGATCGGGCAAGAGCACGCTGATCAACGAAGTGCTCTACAAAGCGCTGTGGAAGGGGCTCGTCGACACTCGCACACTCCCCGGCCAGCACGACCGCGTCGACGGCATGGAGCACGTCCACAAGGTGGTCAACATCGACCAGTCGGCGATCGGGCGGAACAGTCGATCCAATCCCGCGACCTATGTCGGGTTCTACGACGAGATCCGTGACCTCTTCACGCAGGCGCCGCTTTCGATCGAGCGCGAGTACCGGCCCGGACGATTCAGTTTCAACGTCAAGGGCGGCCGCTGCGAAGAGTGCCAGGGCGAAGGGTCGATCACCACCCAGCTCTACTTCATGCCCGATGTCGAGGTGACGTGCGGCGCGTGCAAAGGTGCCCGCTTCAACAGCGAGACACTCGAGGTGACAGTCCGTGGCAAGACCATCGACGACGTGCTGAACATGTCGGTAGAGGAAGGGGTCGCCTTCTTCGCGGAGGAATCGACGATCCGGCGGAAGATCGAGGTCCTGAACGAGCTGGGTCTCGGCTACCTGACGCTGGGTCAGTCAGCGACGACGCTCTCGGGCGGCGAAGCGCAGCGGATCAAGATCGCGACCGAGCTCAGCACACTGCAACGCGCGCGGCACACCGTCTACATCCTGGATGAGCCGACCACGGGACTGCATCTCGCCGACGTCGAACGCCTGCTCGCCGCGCTGAACCGGCTGGTGGACACCGGGCACACCGTGCTGCTCATCGAGCACCACATGGACGTCATCAAGACCGCGGACCACGTGATCGATCTGGGTCCCGAGGGAGGACACGCCGGCGGCGAGGTCGTGGTCACCGGGACGCCGGAACAGGTGGCCCGATGCAAGGCTTCGCACACCGGACGCTTTCTCAAACCCCACCTCGGGCGAAGCTAGGCATTGCCAACATTGCCAACATTGAAAGACCTCGGGATGTTCGACGGCCGGAGTAGTTAGGGACGCGTTCGGAATAACCCCAGATGTTGAGAATGTTGGCATGTTGGCAATGTTGGCAATCTTGGCAATGGACTAGAGCTGCCCCCCTGCCTCGCCATCGAGCACCCAAACCACGTCTCCCTCTTCGGGCCGCACCAGACGCGCCGGCGGCCCCGGAGCATCAGGATCGGGTTTCAGCACGGTGCGAACGGCGGCAGCTTTCCCGGCGCCCGAGACGACGAACATCACCAGCCGGGCGGCGTTGAGCAGCGGATAGGTCATGGTGATGCGATCGCCCAGTTCCGGCACGTGATTGGCGGTGACCAGGCGCGAGCGCTCGGCGAGGCCCGGCGTGCCCGGGAAGAGCGACGCGGTGTGACCGTCGGCGCCGAGACCGAGCAGAACCAGGTCGAAGCGAGGAATCTCCCCGTAGCAGTCGAAGGCGCGACGGATGTCGACCTCGTAGGCGATCGCGGCCACCGACGGATCCGGCAGTTCCGCCCGGACTCGATGAATTCGATTCGGCGGCACGGACACCCGTGAAAGCAGGGCTTCCTCGGCCGTCCGGTAATTGCTCTCCGGATGGTCTGGCGGGACGTGGCGTTCATCGCTCCAGAAGAACTCCGTCCGATCCCAGGCGATCGCCGAACGGAGCGTCTCGTCGGTGGCGAGCAGCGAATAGAGTCCCTTCGGCGTTGATCCGCCCGACAGCGCCACCGTGAAGACGTCACGAGCCGCCACCGCGTCTGCGCTCGCGCGCTGGAACACGCCCGCGGCGACTCGATACAGGGCGTCCACATCAGCCGCGACAGTGATCTCCGGCGTGCGCGTCGTCATGCCGGCGTTCCGCTATTTCCCTATCGCGAAAAGGTGATCATCGGTCCGGATGAACAGCCGCCCGTTCGATATTGCCGGCGAGGCCAGCGCGCGCTCGGCGATGGCGTTCCTCGCGACGATCTCCGGCGCGCGGCCGGCCTTGACGACGACGGTGTCGCCGTTCTCGCTGACGAAATACACGTGACCACCGCCGCCAACCGGTGAAGCCGAAAAGACGCCGTCCACCCGCTGTTGCCAGACTCGTTCCCCGGTCTTCGCGTCGACGGCGGTCAGCACACCGACGTCGTTCGCCATGTACACGACGCCCTGGTAGTGCAGCAGCGACGACACATAGGGCGCTCCCGTCGGGACCATCCAGAGAACATGGGTCGATGAGACGTCGCCGCGGCCACCCGGCCTGATCGCCATGTACGGCCCGCTGCGATACCCGCGGCTCGTGTAGATGATGCCGTCGTGAAAGACGGCCGACGGTACCGGGAAGCGGTTCGCATCGCCTGTGTGCCAGAGGTGCGCTCCCGTTCGCGCGTCGTAGGCGTCGAGACGCTCGCTCGAATTGACGATGACCTCGTCGCTGCTCTTGCCCGGCACGATCAACGGAGTGCTGTAGGACGATCGCCCCTTGCCACGGTCTGCCTTCCAACGCTCCGTGCCAGTGCGCGCGTCCAAGGCAAGCAGATAGGAAGACGACGGGTGATCGCAGAGCAGGATCAGCGTGTCGTTGTAGACGACTGGTGAGCTGCCGTGCCCCCACTGGACGTCGAAGGGGGCGTAATCCTTGCCAAGGTGCCGCTGCCACGCAATCGATCCATCCGGGTTGAGGGCGACGATCTGGCCGGTTCCGAAGAGCGCGAAGACCAGCTTCCCATCGGTCACCGGGCTCGGCGTCGCGAGGTTGTGCTTCTCGTGCGTGGGTGTCAGGTCCCCCGCCGCCTCGATCCTGCGCTCCCACACGCGCGCGCCGGTCGAACGCGAGAACGCTTCGACGATGAAAACGGTTTTCGAGGGATCGGCCGCCCTCGTGCCGCCAAGCGCCTTCTCCCCCATCGCAGCGGCGTCGCCGCCCTGCACCAGCCGAGGTCCCTGGCGGCTGATGCCCGTGCCAAGCTGCGACGTGACGAACACGCGATCGCCGCTCACGATCGGCGTCGAGATTCCTGCGCCGGCGAGCGGCGCCTTCCAGGCGACGTTGTCGGTCCCGCTCCACCTCGTCGGCAACGATGGCTCGGACGACACCCCCGAAGCCCGGGGACCGCGCCAGTTCGGCCAGTCCTCGGCCGCCAGCAGACCGAGCGCACACACCCAGATGACGACTGTCGAGAAGCCTCTGCGGTAGGTCATGGCCCGCATTTTATGCGGATTGGGCGTCGATCGGCGGGGCCGGTCTCCAGACCGCCGGTCACACCGACCGACCCGGTGTGAAATGATATTCGTTGCCGCGGGACGGCGCCCTGGCCTGAGCCTGTCGAAGGGCCAGCCGCCGGGCCCGACAGGCAAACCTTTGGCACGCTGGAGCTTTCATGAGCCTTCGCAACCGCGCGTCGTTGATGGTACTCGCCCTGATCGTCATGGCCACCGGGGTGGTGGCTACTGCTCAGCGCGGGGTCACGACCGGCCCGCAGAACGTTCCCCTGACGGTCCCCGTTCCCGTCGATCCCCGCATTACCGTCGGCACGCTGCCCAACGGCCTGCGCTACTACCTCCGCGCCAACAAGCAGCCGGAGCGCCGCGCTGAACTGCGGCTGGTGGTGAACGCCGGATCGATTCTCGAAGACGACGACCAGCGGGGCCTCGCGCACTTCGTCGAGCACATGTGCTTCAACGGCACGCGCCGATTCCCGAAGCAGGAGGTCGTCGCGTTCCTGCAATCCACCGGGATGCGGTTCGGAGCCCACATCAATGCCAACACCAGCTTCGATCAGACGGTGTTCCAGCTGCAGATTCCCACCGACGATGCCAGCGTGATCGATCGATCCTTCCAGATTCTCGAGGACTGGGCCCACGCCGTGTCGTTCGACAACGACGAAGTCGACAAGGAACGCGGCGTCATCCTCGAGGAATGGCGCACCGGGCTCGGGCCGGGCGCGCGAATGCTCGACGCGCAGCTTCCCGTGCTGCTGAAAGACTCGCGTTACGCCAATCGCCTTCCGATCGGCACCCCTGAGGTCATCCGATCGTTCACCTACGACCGGTTGAAGAAGTTCTACACGGACTGGTATCGCCCTGACCTGATGGCGGTGATCGCCGTGGGCGATTTCGAGCCCGCCAAAATCGAGGCGCTGATCAGGTCACGATTCGGAAGCATTCCTGCCGCAGTGTCGCCGCGGCCGAGACCGAACTTCGACGTCCCCGACCATCCCGGGACCCGCTATGTCGTGGCGACCGATCCCGAAGCGACGAACACCGTAGTCAGCGTGACCAGCCTGATGGCCGCGAGGGACCAGACGACCGTCGCAGCCTACCGGCAGATGACAATCGAGCGGGTCTTTGCCGGCCTGCTGGGCGCACGGCTGGACGAGATGGCGCAGAAGCCGGAGGCACCATTTCTCGACTCGAATACCGGCCGCGGGCTGTTCGTCAAGACTGCCGAGGCCACATCCCTGAGTGCGCTGGTGGCCGACGGCGGTGCCGAGAAAGGGCTGGCCGCCCTCTTCACGGAGGCCGACCGTGTCGCACGATTCGGCTTCACACAGACCGAGCTGGATCGCTATCGGCTCGGGTACACGCAGAGCTTCGCGCAGCTCGCCGCATCGAACGACGAGCACACCTCCGTTTCGCTGGCTGACGAGTACATCCGCAATTTCATGCAACAGGAGCCGATCCCCGGGATTGCGTACGAGAACGGCCTGGTCCAGCGGTTCATGCCCGAGATCACGCTCGCCGACATCAACGCGCTCGCACGGGAATGGGTCCCCGATCGCAACCGCGTGGTCGCGGTGACCGCGCCGAAGAAGCCGGGAGTCGCCGTTCCGGATGAAGCCAAGCTGGCGGCGGTCATCAAGAGCGCCGGAGGCGGCCCGCTGACGGCATACGTGGACACGGTGAGCAACAAGCCGCTGCTCGAAGCGATGCCGAAGCCCGGGGCGATCGCGAGGACCGCCACGAAGCCTGCCGGCATCACGGAATGGACGCTGTCGAACGGCGTGCGCGTCGTCCTCGATCCCACGACCTTCAAGCAGGACGAAGTCCTGTTCCGGGCGTTCAGTCCCGGCGGCACCTCGCTGGCTCCGGATCCGGACTTCGTGGCAGCGGAAACCGCCGACCGTGTCGTCGCCGAAGGCGGGCTCGGATCGCTCTCGGCGATCGACCTGAGCAAGAAGCTCGCGGGTAAGGTCGCCTACGTCCGTCCCGACATCGACGAGATGTTCGAAGGCCTCAGCGGCCGCGCGCTGCGCCGCGATCTCGAAACGATGTTCCAGTTGATTTACCTGACGTTCACCCAGCCCCGGGCGGACGCCGAAGCATTCAAGGCGGCAACCGGTCAGCTCAACGCCGCGCTCGCCAACCGCCAGGCGCTGCCCGACGTGGCGTTCGAAGATGCGCTCAACGCGGCGATGACGCAGAACCATCTCCGCGCGCAGCCGATGAGCCCCGAGTTCGTCGCGCAGATGAGTCTCGACAAGTCGCTGAAGTTCTATAAAGAGCGCTACGCCGACGCCAGCGACTTCACCTTCGTGTTCGTCGGCAGCTTCGACGTGCCGACCATCAAGCCGCTGGTCGAACGCTATCTTGGCAGCCTGCCGGCCCTGCACCGGAAGGAAGCGGGACGCGACGTGGGGATCCGGCCGCCATCGGGTGTCGTCGACAAGGAAATCAAACGCGGCAGCACGCCGCGAAGCCAGGTCGGGGTCATCTTCAACGGGACGTTCCAGAACAACGAGAGGAACCGCGTGATCGTCCGGACCATGGCGAACACGCTCGCCGGCAACCTCCAGCGCGTGCTTCGTGAGGATCTCGGGGGCACCTATGGAGTCAGCGTGGTGCCGGAGTTCACGAAGAAACCGGCCGAGGAGTACCGCGTCACCATCTCGTTCGCCTGCGACCCGGCGCGCACGCAGGACCTGGTGAAAGCCCTCTTCGTCGTGGTCGACGAGTTCAAGACCAACGGCCCGAGCTCCGGCCAGGTCGCGGATGCGCAGGCGGCACTGAAGCGCGACCTCGAAACCGACAGCCGACAGAACGGCCATCTCCTGGGTCAACTGACGTACGCCTATCAGTACGACGAGCCGATGTCAGATCCCCCTGCCCTCCGATCCATCTACGACAGCCTGACGGTCCCGGTCCTGCGGGACGCGGCTCGCACGTATCTGGATACGAATCGGTATGTGAAGGTGGTGTTGTTCCCCGAAAAGTAGGTTCCGGGTTCCGGGTTCCGGGGTTCCAGGTTCGGTTCAACGTTCCGGGTTCGGTTCAGGTTCTCGGTTCGGGGTGAACCCGGAACCCGCGAACCGAACCTGGAACCCAGAACCCCTGAACCCGGAACCCACTTCATCCCTGTCTGAGCGCCACGACCGGATCAACCCTCGTGGCGCGCAGCGCAGGAACCAGGCATGCGAGCCCGGCGATCGCCAGCAGCACCGTCGCGGTGACGATGTAGCTGAGAGGATCGCCGGGCGTGACCTGGAAAAGCATCTTCGAGAGCAGGCCCGAAAGCGCGGCCGCGCCCGTCAGCCCGATCACCACACCAGCCAGCGCCAGCTTCATTCCGTCTCCGAGGACCATCGCCAGCACGTGACGACGCTCCGCGCCGATGGCCATCCTCACGCCGATTTCCTGGGTCCGCTGGCTGACCGAGTACGCGACGACGCCGTACAACCCGACAGCGGCCAGGAAAACAGCGACCGCCGCGAAGAGCATCAGCAGCAGCAGCGAGAAACGGCGCCCCGCCACGGAGTCGGTCACGACGTTCGCAAGAGCGATCATTCCAAACGTCGGCATGCCGGGATCGACGGCCCTCACCGCCTGACGCGCGAGCGGTGCGAGCTGGGCAGGATCGCCGTCCGTCCGGGTCACGACCCACACCGAGCTGAATACGTCCTGCTTGAACGGCACATACATCGTCGGGTTCGGATTGACGTCGAGCCCGTAGTGATGGACGTTGCCGACGACGCCGACGATCTCGTAGAAGCCATCGGTGCCGTTGCCGATGTCGATGCCCTGCCCCAGCGGTTCCTCACCCGGGAAGTGGCGATCGACGAACGCCTGGTCCACGATCGCGACCATCGGAGTCTTCTCGGCGTCGCGCGGGGTGAACGCGCGCCCCTTCAGCAGTGGTACTCCCAGGGCTTTGAAGTAGTCGGGGCTGATCGATCGATGATTCGCTGAAGCTCCCTCGCCAGGCTTCGGCTCCGGTCTGCCGCGCACCGTGAACGAGAGGACGTAATCACCGCGCAACGGCAGCGACTGAACGAGGCCCGCGGCCGTCACCTGCGGCAACGCGGCGAGCTGATCGAGGAGGCGCTCGTAGAACGCGATTCGCTGGGGCTCCTCGCGATAGCTCGTGCTGGGCAGGGCGATGCGGAACGCGAGTGCGCGGTCGGGCTGGAACCCCGGATCGACGTCGGTCACTCGCGCAAAGCTGCGCAGCAGCAGCGTAGCGCCGACCAGCAGGACGATGGACAGCGCGACTTCGGCGACGAGCAGCACGCTGCGCGTCAACCTGCCGCCCGCCGTCGTCGATGAGCGGCCGCCTTCCTTCAGGACCTCGGTTGCACGCTGCCGTCCGCTGTACCAGGCAGGCGCGAAGCCGAATGCCATTCCGGTCGCCATCGCCAGGAGCAGCGAGAACAACAGGACGCGGCCGTCGATCGAAATGTCGTCGACGCGTGGAAGGCTGCCCGCGCTCAGGGTTTGAAGTGGAGAGATCGCCAGATAAGCGAGCAGCAGCCCCAGCGCGCCACCCGCGAGTGAGATCAGGAGGCTCTCGACCAGCATCTGGGAGATGAGCCGCCGGCGCGCTGCGCCGAGCGCGGTCCGGATCGCGATTTCCCTGGCCCGGACGAACCCGCGCACCAGCAGCAGATTGGCGACGTTCGCGCAGGCGATGAGCACGACGACACCTACCGCCGCGAGCAGAATCAGCAGGGCCGGGCGGACTTCGCCGACCGCCGCCTCATGAAGGCTCCGGACCTCCGCCGATTCCTTTGCGCTGGAGTCCGGGTACTGAAGCGCCAGCCGTTCCGATATCGTGCGCATGTCGGCGTCTGCCTGCTGCAGGGAGAGACCGTCCTTCAGCCGGGCAACGACGCCGAGATAGTGGCCGCCGCGGGTGGCATTTGCCGGGTTCAGTCCGAGCGGGACCCAGTATTCCGTTTGACGTGCTGGAAAGCGGAAGGCCGCGGGCATCACGCCCACGATCGTGAACGGAGCGCCGTTCAGCGAGATCGATCGTCCCAACACGCCCGGATCTCCGCCAAACCGCCGCTGCCACATGCCGTGACTGAGGACGATCACGCTGACTTTTCCGGGAGCGTCCTCCTCCGCCCTGAAGCCGCGGCCGAGCGCCGGTGGAACACCAAACAACTCGAAGATGTCCCACGAGACCATCGCGTTGATCACCCGCTCGGGACCCGCGGCGTCGACGAACGTCGCGCTGCCGGTCGTGTATGCGGCGAGATGGTCGAAGACACGGTTGTCAGTGCGCCAGTCGAGGAACGTCGCCGGAGCAACCGAAAACCTCCCGAAGCGGGGCACGATCTCGACGACCTGGACCAGCCCCTCGGGTCTCGGGTACGGCAATGGCCGCAGGATTACCCCATTGACCACGCTGAACATCGCGCTCGTGGCGCCGATGCCTATCGCCAGGGTCAACACCGCAACGACGCTGAATCCGGGGTTCTTTCTCAGCTGACGCAGGCTGTAGCGCGCATCACGCAGAACGTTCCAGACCATGATCGCTCCTTGTCAGACGGCGGGGCTGCCGATCCTGGCGTGAGACGGGAAAGGCAGCCGCCGGGTTGACGGCAGCGTCGATATCGTCCGGAGAGTCGGGGTTCTGGCGTGAGCGAAATGTGACGGCTGGTGGATCCCGCGGTGACGAGCGGAACGGGTGAGGGGCCCGAGGCCAGCCATCGGGCACACCCGTCCCGCGATATGTCAAGGTCCGACGTCGAGAGTCCGCGCTACTTCAGCACGCCGGCGAGCAGGCCGGCCACGTTTGCGCCGCCAGTCTTCCCAACGAACTGGGTGAGCACGGGTATCGCCTTGGCGACCAGTTCAGGCTTGAGACCGAGCTTCGAAAAGGCGCTGGCGGCACTGGCCAGTCCGGCCGCCGACCCGGCAAGCTGGCCAAGGCCCGACGTCCCCACAGGGGCTGCGGCGGGCGACGCTCTCAGCAGCGCATCCATCCCCGGAACCGCCTTGGAGATCTGTCCGAATTCCTCCGGCTTCAAGCGTGATTTTGCCAGGCCGAACAGCGTCCCCGCGGCGCCGGCCGCCTGTCCTGGAGAGGACCCGAGCTCTTTCGACAGGGCGCCCACCAGATCGGGGCTCGCTTTGGCGGCGTCAGCCAACCCGGCCGCCAACCCGGACGCCGCCGGGACGGCTTTGGTCGCGGCTCCCTGTACCTGGCCTGCAGCCTTGGCTGCATCAGCCGGAACCTGTGCCGTGGCGGCAGCGGGCAACAGGGTCAGAGTCCCAACCGCCAGAACAACCACACCCCTCGCTACACGACGGGGCGCCTTCACGTGCCTCATGTCGACCTCCTGATTCCAGGTGACCGAGCAAATCGCGCGCCCTGGCATGAACGACCCATCTGCGCGTGAAATCCCCAGTGGACCGCGGGTTTCGGACTGACGCCAATTGGCGGACGGGCGCCGGAGGCACGACATGAAGTGGATTCACACCGCCGGCCGTGGTTTTGAGACGCCTAGAAGTACGGGCGCCGGCTACAGCCTTCCGCCTAAAGGCGGAAGCCACCCCGTGAAGACAAGAGCCTGCCTCGCCGTAGCGCGGGGTGCGAAGGCGCGCGCGAAGGCGGGGCTTTAGGCGGAAGATCTTCCATAGCGCTGCGTCGCGTAGCCCACGATCAGGCCGAGCACGCTGCCGGGGAGGATGATCTCCCAGTAATAGTGTTCGCCCGACGGCTGGGGCATGGCCGCGACCAGGAACGCGAAGAACGCGCCGACCGCGAGGCCGAACACGATGCCGGCGGGTACCGAATTGACCTTCCGGGCGAACCATCCCGCGAGCGCTCCTACCACCAGCCCCTTGAACGTGGAGCCGATGACGATGCCGACGATTTGCGGCGCGACTTCAGGAGCTGAGAACAGCGCGGTCAACCCATCGAAGATGCCGAGGATTCCCCCGAGAATCAGTCCCAGCACAGGCTTGCTCACGATTCATCCTTTCGAGTCGAGCGCCGGGTCACACCGCGGCGAAGATGGCTATCAATGCCCGCATCACGAGGTAGGCGAGCACGAGGAGAATGGGCGTCTGATAGGTTCGAATGAACCGCACCGTGCGTTCGAGCGGCCCTTCCGCATGAACGCTGACCGCCTGCCGTTCCCGGAAACGGGCGACGTCGGCGGCCAGGCTCGCCACGCTGTGATATCGATCCGACGGCGACGTCGACAGTGCGCAGCGGCAGATCGACTTCAACGGCGGCGGAATGGTGGGGGTCCGATCCAGATCCGGGATCGCCTGCCCCGAGTCGTGGGGCGGCGCATGATTCGTGAGCAGCATGAACATCAGAGCGCCAAGCGCGTAGACGTCGGCGCGTTGATCGATCTGCCCTGCGCTCGCGGACTGCTCCGGTGCCATGAAGCCCGGCGTTCCGAGCACCGTGCCTGCATTCGTCTCGATGACGGGCCGCGACCCGGCCGTGTCTCCAGTACCGGCCACTCCCGGATCGGATCGATCGTCGAACGTTCGTGCGATGCCCCAGTCCATCACCATGACTTCTCCGAACGTGCCAACCATCACGTTCTCGGGCTTCAGGTCACGATGAATGATGGCGTGCGCATGGGCGAACGACACGGCCTCACAGATGCGCTCGAATATGCGCAGGCGCTCGGCCAATGGCGGCGCGGCGGTCTCGATGAACGCCCGCAGGGTCTGGCCCTGCAGCCGCTTCATCACGTAGAACGGCCGGCCGTCGGCCAGCACGCCGAAGTCGTGCACCGGCACGATCCCGGGATGCTCGAGCCGTGCGATGACCCGGGCTTCACGTGTCAGCCTGGCCTGGAGCTCGGTCGACGGCAGCGCGTTCCCGATCTTGATCGCCACTTCGCGGCCGAGCGCCGTGTCGAACGCCGAATACACGGTGCCCATGCCGCCGCGGCCGATCTCTTCGATCACTTCGTACCGATCCGACGCGAACTCCGGCCAGCCGGCCACCGCCGTCAGGTGCTCCACGGTGCTGTCGGGAAGCCAGATCATTCGATCTCCAGCCCCAGAAGGTCGCGCGACTCGCGCCGGAATTCGTCCGCATTGCCGCAGAGCGCCTTCAGCTCGGCGATCGTGTGCATTCGGAAGGCCCGCCGCGCCTGTGCGAGATAGCCGGTCACCTGGCCCGGCGTCAGCTCGAATTCCGCGGCGAGCTCCGCATAGCTGGGACGCTCGTCGGCGCGAAGGTCGTAGCGCTCGAAGAGCTGCCAGTGGACCTCGCGACCCCGGGTGAGGCAATCCTTGCGCAGCGCCCTGACCGCACGATCGAAGAGAGCCCGGACGAATTCACGCTTGAAGAAGTCCTCCGCCTCGGGCAGGCCGTGCGTCTGCGCCAGGAGTTCCTCTTCGGCGCCGGCAAAGTCGATGCTGAGCACCTGCTGGCCGCCCCCGCGCCGGATTCTCGACGCCGCCTGCTGCGAGTTCATCACCAGGCGATCGACGCACAGTCGCACGAAGGTACGGAATCTCGCCTTGTCCGGATCGAACCGGTCGAACCAGGCGTTCTCGAACGCCCCCGCGAAGAGCGCCTGCGTGGCATCTTCAGCCTCTTCGCGGCCGAGCCGCCACCGTACGCGCAGGTACTTGTAGACGGGTTTCCAGTAGCCGGCCACGAGATCGCCGAACGCTTCGCTCCGTCCTGCCTCCCCGTGCGTACGCAGCCGCTCAATGACGGAGTGGCGCGTCGGCGGGAATACGGGCATGGGGGAGAGTGTAGCCCTCCGAGCGAGCGTCTCAGCGCCACGCCCCGAGGATCGCCCCCATCACGACGAACGCGACGGCGAAATAGCCCCCATTGATGGCGATATAGCGAGCGGATCTCCGCTCGAACAGTGCGATCGTGGCGATCGCCGGCGCGACCCAGCCAAGCCCGGTCAGCGCCCCGGCCGCCGTGCCCCAGGCGACCGTCGTCGTGGGGCCGGAGAGAAACGCCGCCAGGTTCATCGCCATCAGCAGCGCGAGCACGAATGCGACACCGAATATCCTCGCCGCACCACCCCTAGCGAGGTCCGCCTCGCTGAACCCGTTGGCCGACATCCAGGCCCGATGAAACAGGGCGGGTGAATACCAGAGTCCCCCAATCACGAACGTCGAGATCGCCGCGGCCAGGACCGCGAAGTAGTTGATCTGCTCCACGTCAACGCTCCTTCACAGGACTATTACGCGTTGGGGGGGCAGGTCTGTACGGGGTGTCAAGGGAAAAGGCAGAAGGCATAAGGGAGAATTTTGCCTTTTGCCTTTTGCCTTTTCCCTTGTCACCGATAGTCTCACTCCGTCCTGAGCGTGCGTGCAGGATCCGTGAGCGCGGCCCGACGGGCCGGGAGATAGCTTGCGATGAGCGCGACGCCGAACAGCAGCGCGCCGGCGGCTGAGAAGCTGACGGGATCGAAACGGGGCACGCCGTAAAGCAGGCTTTCCATGCCCCGGATCAGGGCGACGGCGCCGCCGAGGCCCAGCGCGGCGCCCGTCCCTGCAAGCGCCGCACCCTTGCGCAGGACGAGGCGGGACACGTCGGACCTCGTAGCTCCGAGCGCGAGGCGGACGCCGAATTCACGCCTGCGGTCCGTCACACTCGAGGCGATCACTCCGTAGAGCCCGGCGCCCGCGAGCAGCAGCGACGCGCCCGCAAACGCCACGATGATCGCCATGTTCAGCCACCGCTCCGCTGCCGATCGCGCCAGCACGTCTTCCATCGTCCTCACATCGTAGACGGGCTGATCCGGGTCGACCGATCGGATGGCCTGCACGACCGCCGTGGTCATCGCGCCGGCATCGGCGTGAGTGCGGACCACGAGCGCAGTCCGGCCGTCGGTGAACTGGTGGTAGCCGAGATACATCTGCCCGTTATCCTCTTTGTCGAGGCCCTGATCGTGAATCCGCGGCACGATGCCGACGATCTCTCCCCATGCCGGCTGCCGTCCGGGCACGGTCACCCGGAATCGCTTTCCGATCGCGTTCTCGCCGGGCCACAGCGTCCGCGCTGCTCGCTCATCGACCACGCCGACGAGCGGCGCCATCGCGCCGTCGCGCTCGTCGAGCGTCCGCCCCTGCAGCAACGGGATGCTCATCGTCCTGAAGTAGTCCGGCGTGACCGACCGCACCTGCAGCATCACCGACTTCCCCGGTGCGCTCTCCAGCGCGAACGGCAGCACGAAGTTGTTCCCTGCGAGCGGCAGCCGGTTCACCATCCCGGCGGAGACGACGCCGGGCACAGCGGCCACTCGATCGACGATCTGCCGGTACAGCACCGCGATTCGTTCGTCGCTGTCGTACTTCGTGCGGGGAATCGCCATATGAAGGCTCAGCACGTTCTCGGTACTGAACCCGGGATCGACGCCGATCACGCCGGAGAAGCTCCGGGAGAGGGCCGCGGCGCCGACGAGCAGCGGAAGTGACAGAGCGAGCTGCGCGATGACGAGCGCATTGCGCGTGCGGACATGCCGGCGGGTCGCCGTGCCCGCGCGGCTGCCGATCGTGACGTTTGGCGCGCGCGCGCGCCAGGACTGCATGGCTGGAAGGAGCCCGGCGGCCCCGCCGGTCAGCGCGACCATGATGGCCGAGAACACGAGGACGCTGCCGCTGACCTCGATGCTGTCGGCGCGCGGCAACGCGGCAGGCGCGAACGGCACGAAGGCGCCGACCGCCCATTTCGCTCCGAGGATCCCGGCGATTCCGCCCACGACCAGCATTGGCGCCACTTCGGCCAGCGCCTGCAGCACGAGGCGGCCGCGGGACGCCCCCAGGGCGAGGCGAACGCCGAACTCCTGCGCCCGGCCGGCGGCCCGCGTGCCGAGCAGGCCCGCGAGGTTCAAGCACGCGATGATTAGAAGACATCCCACCGCCGCCAGCAGGACGTAGAGTGTCGACCGGATCGACCGCACCGACTCTTCGAGCAGCGGCAACACCTCGATTCGAACGTCGCGATTGGTGGCCGGGAAGTCTGCCTCGAGCCGCCGGGCGAGACCGTCAATTTCGCGCCGGGCCCGGCCGAGAGGCACTCCGGGCTTGAGCCGCGCGATGGCGAAGTGGTCGTAATTGGCAGTCTGTCGTGCCAGCACTCTCGGGTTGATGGTCAGCGGGATCCACAACTCGTGCTCCCGGGCCGGGAAGTGGAAGCCCGGAGGCATCACGCCGATGACTTCGTACGGATTGCCGCTGAGAGTGATGGTGCGCCCGAGGATCGCCGGGTCCGCGCCGAACCGGCGCTTCCACAACCCGTGGCTGATCAGCACGACCGAAGCCGGCCCGCCCTGCTCGTCCGCGGGCGTGAACGCGCGTCCAAGAGCAGGGCGCACCCGCAGTACCGACAGGAAGCTGGACGACAACCGCGCCGCGACGACACGCTCCGGCTCGCCCGATCCAGTCAAGTTGAAATTCTGGGGAGCCGTCGCGAGTGCAATGTCGTCGAAGACGGTATTGCTGGCGACCAGCACACGCTGATCGGCGGCATTCAGGCGCACACGCTGGGACGCTCCGGGAACGCGCGACCACAGCGCGACGAGCCGCTCGGCCTCGTCATATGGCAGCGGCCGAAGCATCACGCCGTAAACCACGCTGAAGATAGCAGTGGTCGTTCCGATGCCCAGAGCCACGACCAGCGCGGCGCTTGCCGCGAAGCCGGGCGCCTTCCGCGCCAGGCGCATCCCCAGCTCGAGATCCCGTGCGGCCTGATGCAGCACAGCGCCCGATCGTCCGGCCCGGGATGCCTCGCGAACCGCGGAGATGTTCCCGATGGTGACGTGAGCCGCACGGCGGGCCTCGCCCGGAGTCATCCCGGCTTCGAGGTTGGCGTCCGCCTCGCGGTCGAGATGAAACCGCAGCTCCTCGGCGACCTCGGCGTCGAGGGCATCCGGCTGCAGCCAGCTTCGAAGCGCGGTCCGGATCCGCCTCAGGGCGCGCATGTCGTCAGGCCGTCCGCAGCACCAGCGTGATCGCCTGCGACAGACGCTCCCAGCCGGCCTGCTCGCGCTCCAGGTGTTTCCGGCCGGCTCTCGTCAGGCTGTAGAAGCGCGCCCGCCGGTTGTTATCCGACGCGCCCCACTCGGCAGTGATCCATCCTTCACGCTCGAGCCGCTGCAGCGCGGGATAGAGAGAGCCCTGGTTGACGCGCAGCACGTCGCGCGAGAGCTGGTTGATGCGCTGCGCGACCGCCCATCCGTGCAACGGGGCGGCCGCGATGGCTTTCAGGATGAGAAGGTCCAGCGTGCCCTGGACCAGGTCGACTGGCTTGCCCATGCTTCCCCTCGACGGTCGACAAGAGAGTAACGCCCGCTCTTGTCGACCGTCAAGGGGGAGAAGGGTCAGGGAACGTAAAAGTACCTGGTGAGATGAAAGAAAACCGGCGCCGCAAAACAGAGGGAATCGATCCGGTCGAGGACGCCGCCATGGCCGCCGATGAGCGTGCCGTAGTCCTTGACTCCACGATCCCGCTTGATGGCCGACATGATCAGCCCGCCGGCAAACCCCATCGACGTAAGAACGAGCGCCATCAGGGCTGCGGCTCCGGGCGAAAACGGCGTCGCCCACCAGATCGCGGTTCCGAGCGCGGTCGCCGAGACCACGCCGCCGATCAGGCCTTCCCAGGTCTTGTTCGGGCTGATCGCCGGCGCGATCTGCCGGCTCCCGAGCGTCTTCCCCCACACGTACTGCAGGACGTCGCTCAATTGCACGACGAGCACGAGAAAAAACATCAGCGCGGGCGCCTGCCGTTCGTATCCGGGAATCCGAAGCATCAACAGCGCCGGCACGTAGCTCACGAAATACACGCAGATCATCAGCCCCCACTGGTTCGTGGCGCTCCGCTCGAGGAACCGCTCGGTGTCGCCCGCCAGCGCGGTGCGGATCGCGAGAAAGATCGACACGTAGACGGGGATCAGGATGCTGAACAGGCCGTACCACTGCATCCAGATCAGGAAATACTGGACTGGCGTGACGACGAAGAACGACCAGAAGAGCGCCCGGTGATCTCCCGGCCTGGTCGGCGCCAGCGTCACGAACTCGCGCAGGGCCAGGAAGGAGGTGGCGGCAAACAGCAGGCTCGACACGATGGTCCCCATCGACACGGCGACTACGAACAGGAGGGCCATCACCCACCAGGCACGAATCCGCGCGTTGATGTTCTCGACGGTCGGCCGGGCTGATGCGCTCGAGACGCGGCGGTCGAGGAGCCATCCGGCAACCGATGCACACACCAGCAGCGCGAGGACGCCGAGGCTCAGGGATCTCAGTGACGGGTCCTGGAGAGGCGTCATCACCGCGCTCCCCGTTTCGCGACTCGCACGCCGGTCGCGGGACCTGGTCCGGCGCCCGGCGGTGTGCGATTCGCGGACGCGCTGAACCGCCCGGTGCGGATGAACGACCGGACTTCGGGCCACACTTCTCCGAACCGCGCATAAAGCTCGTCGTGGTTCATCGCCACAAACAGACAATCGTCGTGGCGCTGCTGAAAGGCGTCGCACTCGAACTCGTAGGCGCCGTAGCTCTGCGCCGTCGACGCGTGCTTCCTGATCAAGGAAGTTGGCAACGTTTCCACGACCAGGCCCACCTTGACGCCGGGGACGGTGACCGCCGCGTAAGGCGTTCTGGCCAGGTCGAACACGACGTGGCCATACCTCACCCACGTCAGGAACCTGAGCTTCTCGAGTGCGACCCGGGGCGCTCGCTCCTGATAGGGGCTGCGGTCATAGACGATGGTCGAGAGGTTCGGCAGCGAACGGGCCTCGCCGAGTGGATTGAAGGTCCAGCCGCCGGCGATGAAGGCGAACACGTGAACACGTTCGTAGCGATCCAGGTGGTTGTCCCGGAAGAAGCGCTGCAGCCGCTCCCGGCTCTCCTCGAGACCTGAACGCGACACGTAGGTGGGCAGATAGAGGTCGAGTCCTTCCGCCGCCATCGACGGCGCGAGAGTCTTGAACACGCGCTCGCCGTCGCGGTCGTACCCGAAGCCCGGAAGAACCACCAGGGCCTCAGAAGCGGGCTTCACAGGAGACACCGCCGGCCGGACGATCGCATTGGCGCAGGCGGCCACTGACAGGCAGCAGGCAACGACGGTAACCCGAACCAGGTGCATATCCCACGATACGGAGGGAGGCTCCCGGCCGTCGTGAGGTCTCGCTGAACTTGTTGTGAAGAAGGCTGAGGCGAGTCGAAAAATGTCCGGTCCGCGCCGTCCCGAACGTTGTAAGTCTGAAACACAACACGGAGGGCCGCAGACGTGAACGATTTCATTCTTCTCTTCCGAAGCACCGAGGCCGGCCAGCGCGAGGCGATGGGCACACCCGAACGGGCCCAGCGCAGCCTGCAGACATGGCTGGCCTGGATCCACGAGCTCGAGTCGGCAGGGCATCTGAAGGAGCGTGGCCACCCGCTCGACCGCAACGGTCGGGTCGTGCGGGGCAAGGACAGGGTCGTGACCGACGGGCCTTTCGTCGAGCTCAAGGACATCGTGCTCGGTTTCATCGTGATCAGCGCGGCCAATCTGGACGAGGCCGTGCGTCTGGCGAGCGGCTGCCCGATTGCCCTGGGAGGGGGGTCGGTGGAAATCCGGCCGGTGGCAACTCTCCCGGCCATCGACAGGGAATGAGGCAAAGAGGCAGACAGGAGGGAGTCGACGATGCGACGGATAGTGGTCTTCGATAACGTCACCGCCGACGGATACTTCGCGGACACCCGCGGCAGCCTCGACTGGGTGATGCCCAACGATCAAGTCTTCCGCGCGGCGGCAGAAAGCCACGAGCGCATCGATACGATGTTGTTCGGCCGCCGGACGTATGAGATGTTCGAGCAGTTCTGGCCGCACGCGCTGGACGATCCGGAAACAGCTCCGGATCCGCATTCGGCGGGCCGGCGCTCGACGGTCAATCGCGAGATGGCGGTCTGGATCAACGAGACGAACAAGATCGTGTTCTCGCGGACACGAAAGGACGTCACCTGGCAGAACTCGCAGCTGATTCGTGAGCTCGAGCCGCAGAACATCGAGGCCATGAAGGGCGGGCCGGGCAGTGACATGATCGTGTTTGGCAGCGGGTCAATCGTGGGCCAGCTCAGCGAGCATGGATTGATCGATGAATACATGCTGGTCGTGAACCCGATCCTGCTGGGAGACGGCCGGTCGCTGATCAGGGGCATGGCCAGGCGCACGAAGCTGAACCTTCAGGACGCCACAAGCTATTCATCAGGTCACGTGATGCTCCGCTACACCCGGCAGCCGTCGTGAACGACCATCTCTTCCGGCACGAGTCCGGACGGATGATTGCCGCGCTCACGCGCCTGTTCGGAGTCCACAACCTCCCGCTGGCCGAGGACGTGGTCCAGGACGCGTTCTGCCGTGCGCTCGAAGTCTGGAAGGTTCGCGGCGTGCCCGAAAACCCCGGCGCCTGGCTGATGATGACAGCGAAGAACCGCGCGCTGGACGTCCTGCGCCGGGAGCGAACGGCACGCACGTTTGCACCGGATCTGAGGCGTCAATTGGCCGCCGAAGCGACGCTCGCCCCTGCGGTGGACGAGGCGTTCGCGGAGCGGGCGATTCGCGACGAGCAGCTGCGGATGATGTTCTCGTGTTGCCATCCGCGCCTGGCGGAAGACGTCCAGGTAGCGTTAGTCCTCAATATCCTCTGCGGGTTCGGAGCCGGTGAGATCGCCGCCGCGTTCCTCTCCGGCCGCGCCGCGATCGAGAAGCGAATCACGCGCGGCAAGAAAACCCTCGCGCGCGCGAAGCGGCTGTTCGACCTGGCCGACCGCGAGTTCGTCGCCCGGCTGTCAACCGTTCGACGCGCGCTCTATCTCCTGTTCAACGAGGGCTACCACGGCGCCTCCGGCGAGGCCGCCGTTCGTGTCGAGCTGTGCGCCGAGGCGATCCGGCTGGCGGAGCTCCTGCGCGGCTATCTCCCGGCCGCATCGCCCGAAACCGACGCGCTCGCCGCGCTCATGTACCTGCACGCCGCCCGGCTGCCCGCCCGCCTCGACGGGGCCGGCGAGCTCAGCTCTCTCCTCGACCAGGATCGATCGCGTTGGGATTTACGGCTCGGCGCGCAGGGCCTCGCGCTGCTCGAACGCTCTGCCGCGGGACAGACGCTCAGCGCATACCATCTCGAAGCCGCGATCGCCGCCGCTCATGCTGCGGCACCAGGCGTCGAGGATACTGACTGGAAACTGATCGTGTCGCTCTACGACCGGCTGATGGCGGTCACGCCATCTCCCGTGGTGGCGCTCAATCGAGCCGTCGCGATAGCGCACCGCGACGGCCCGGCACGGGGCATCGACGAGCTTCGAGCGATTGCCGATCGCGATCGGCTCGAACGTTATCCGTTCTATCCGGCGGCAATCGGTGAACTGGAGTTGCGCCGCGGCAATCCCGACGCCGCACGCCGTCAGTTCTCGACGGCCCTGCCCCTCACCCGCAATGCGACGGAGCGCCGCTACCTCGAAAAGCGGATCCAGAAGTGCGTGTCATTCTGACCGGATGTCGCATCGGCCGTGAGCGCACGGGTACTGCACGAAGACACGCTCGCCGCCGTTCTCCCCGGAGTTCCCCACCACGAGATCCAGATCGCCGTCGCCGTCGATGTCGCCGAACGCCGCGTCGGTCGTCGGATCGTTCGGAGGAACGAAGTGGCTCGTGGTGCGCTCCTCGAACGCGCCGCGGCCATTGTTGCGGAAATACCGATCGGGTCCGCCGAGGAAGCCATGCCCTACCAACAGTTGCCCCGCGTTCGAAAGATAGACGTCCAGATCGCCATCCCCGTCCAGATCGACCAGTTCCAGGCCGGCGATTGTCTCGTTCGGTAACGGCGTCATGCCGAACTCTCCCGCGACGAACCGGCCGACACCATCGTTGAAATAGAGCGCCGCGGCTTCGCCCCGGCTGTTGCCCACCACCAGATCGAGATCACCGTCACCGTCCAGATCCGCGAGACCTCCGGCGCGGCTGGTGTCCCTCGTCATCGGAAAGCGCAGGCTCGTTTCATCGGTAAAAAACCCGGCGCCGCTGTTCATCAGGACCTTGTCCTGCCCGCGATTCAGGACAACGAGATCGAGGTCGCCGTCGCCGTCGATGTCTCCGGGCAGCATGGCCACGGTCTGCTCGATCGCGGACGGCAGACGGGGAACCGTCTGATCGGTGAACTGGCCGAGCCCGTTGTTGATCCACAGGCGGCTCTGCGCACCGGGAGGGCCCGGAAACGGGATCTCGTTGGACACGAGGATGTCGAGATCGCCGTCGCCGTCGACGTCCGCAAAACGGGCATCGGCGCTGATATCGGCGAAGATTGGAAGGCCCGCCGGCAATTGCGAGCTGCCGTCAGCAAAGACGCCGAAGCCATCGTTCAAGAGCAGTTGCTCGCGGCCAACCTGGGCCACGATCCCGTCCAGGTCACCGTCGCCGTCCACATCCCCCCAGTCAGCCTTGGTGCTGTTCAAATTCTCGGGCGGCAGCCGCGCGGCGCTCTCGTCCACGAAGTTGCCGCTGCCGGTGTTGATCAGCAGCTGATTCGGTCTCCCGTCCAGGGAGTCCGTGCCCTGGGCCTTGTAGATATCGAGATCGCCGTCACCGTCGATGTCCACGAGATCGACGTCGAGAGTGGACGTCCCTGGCTGTTCGGGGTTGTCCGTCGGCAGCCTGGCCTCCTCGACGAGCACGAAGTTCTGCCCCTGGCCCTGTGTGCGGACATGCACTTGTGAGACTGGCGGCAGTACCAGGATCGCAAGCGTGATGGCGATTCGACGCATTGATTCCTCCAGGCCACAGAACGTTTGAACATTCGGCCGTTTCGCCAGGGCCAGAGGCAACCGCTGTACCAGTCCTCTGCGGCACGGGCAACCTCGAGCACTGAAGCTCTTCGAGGTGGCTGTGGGTACACGGTGTGCTGCTGTTGCGATCTTTTCCGAGTTGATGTGCTTGTCGCGGCGTGGTCGCTCCGGACAGACTGTTCGTGAATCGCCACGACATACCGAGGATGGCGCGAAAGAATTTGGGGGGAGAGAAAATGAGAGCCTTTCGTTTTCTGATCGTGATCCTGATTGCCGCAGGTTGTGACGAGGACGGACCCACGACCCCGTCCGGACCCGCATTGAGCTTCTTCGTCACGAGTGCGACGAGTGTGACCGGCAACCTTGGCGGTCTCGCCGGAGCGGATGCGACGTGTCAGCGGCTGGCGGCCGCGGTCGGACAGGGCAGCCGGACCTGGCGTGCCTACCTCAGCGTCGCGCGCGATGCCTCCAACAACAACCAGCCGACCCACGCGAAGGACCGCATCGGGTCGGGCCCTTGGTACAACGCGAACCTGCAGCCGATCGCCAACAACGTCACCGAGCTGCATTCCCGCACCGGGGACGCGGCATTGTTCCTGGACGAGCGCGGACAGCGAATCAACGGGCAGTGGACCGGTTCACCGAGCCCGGTTGAACACGACATCCTGACTGGATCGAACGCTGACGGAACCCTGATGACCGGGATGACGTGCTCGGACTGGACATCGGCGTCTGCGAACGATGTCGGGCAGGTCGGACATTCCGACGGCATGGGCCCGAACCAGAGCACCACACCCCCCCTGTCGTCCTGGAACTCCGCTCACGCGAATCAGAACTGTTCCAACACCGCCCCGCGCGGAGGAGCCGGGCGGTTCTACTGCTTCGCCCGCTGAGCTGAGCTCTACTCGGTTTTCAGCGCGCGCAGCGGATCGATTCGCGCCGCCGAGAGCGCCGGCAGCAGGTTGGCCAGGCAGGCAACGGCCAGCAGCAGACCGCACGCCATCGCGTAGGCGGCAGGATCGAACGGACTGATCCCGTAGAGCAACGACGCCAGCACCCGTGACGTCGCCAGCGCGGCCAGCGTACCCACGACGATCCCTGCTGCCGCGAGCCGCACGCCCTGGCCGAGCACCATGCGAACGATGCGTCGGCGATCGGCGCCGACCGCCATCCGGATTCCGACTTCGCGCGTCCTCAGGCTCACGGAGTATGCGATGACGCCGTAGAGGCCAACGGCGGCGAGCAGCAGCGCCAGCGCTCCGAATGCGCCCAGCAGGCCCGCGCCGATGCGGGTCGGTGCCATCGTCTCGGCGGCGATCTCGGCAGCGGAAACATCCTCCTTGAAGACGATGTCCGGCTCGAGTTTCCAGAGCGCCTGCCGCAGCATCGGCAAGGCCGAGACTCCCGGCGTCGTCGTCCGAACCACCAGCCCGAGGCCCAGCCCTTCGCCGGCAGGCAGGTGCAGGTACGGCCGCGGCTCTTCTCCGACTGATCGGACGGCGTGATCGCGCGCGATGCCGACGATCAAGTGCGAAGGGTCAGCGAGCTCGCCCAGGTGAATCCTCCGCCCGATCGCTGATCCGTCCGGCCAGTAGCGCCGCGCCATCGACTGGTTCACTATCACGACGCGTTGGCCTTCCCGGATCTCGTCGGTCGTGAAGTCACGGCCCGCGACGATCGGCACACCGACGGTCCGAAAATAATTCGGGCCCACGGCCACGATGTCGACCGGCGCCGGTTGATCCGAGGGCGAATGCTGCCCGGGAATCTTTACGCCATCCATCGTGATGTCCGGCGCCAGCGGCAATCGCGTCGCATAGGACACGCCGTCGACACCAGGAAGGGCGGCGATCGTTTCGATCGCGCGATCCCTGAACGCGGTCGCCCGCGGCTGGTCGTACCCGATCATCCTCAGGTTGAACGAGAGGTATGACAGCGGCGTCGGGTCATACCCGACGTCCGCGGTCCGGGCAGTCAGGAGCCCCCGGGTCAACAGCAAACCGGCGACCAGGAGCACGACACAGAATGCCATCTGTCCGGTGACGAGCACGTCCCGGAACGAGAGCCGGCGCCTGGCTGCCGAGCCATCGGCAGACGATGCCTTGAGCGCGGAGACCAGGTCGACTCTCGACGCCGACAGCGCGGGTGCGAGCCCGAAGAGCACCGCCGTCAGCAGCGACACGACAATCGCGAACACGAGAACGGTGCCGTCGACCGAGACGTCGAAATCGACCGGGACGGGAAACACATTCGTTCCCAATACCGAGAACGCACGACTCGCCCAGTTGGCGATCACTGTTCCGAGCGCGCCTCCAATCACGGCGAGGACGACCCCTTCGCCGAGGAGCTGTCCGATGATGCGTCCCCGCCCCGCACCGAGCGCCGCACGAATCGCCAGCTCCCGCTCGCGGGCGGTGCTCCGCGCGAGCAGCATATTCGCGACATTGGCGCACGCAATCAGGAGCACCAGGCTGACAGCCGTCATCAGCACGATGCTGCCGCCGCGAATGTACCCGTCGATCGCCGGATGAAAGCGAATCGTGGCCGCCGACACCACGCTCGGCTGAACGTTCTTGTGGGTGACGGGAAACTCTGAACGGAGGCCGGCAAAGATCGCGTCGATCTGGCTCCGCGCCTGTTCCAGGGTGCGGCCCCCGGCGAGCCGGCCCTTCACGAACAGCCAGCGCGACCCCCGCTGTTCGAGCCGCGTGGGTCCTGGATCGTTGTCGGAAGTCCAGCTCACGCCGGAGAACTCGAACAGATCGATCATCGATACCGGCACCCAGAAGTCCGTCGGGATGCCCGGCACCGCACCGTGCAGGGCTCGCGGCGCGACGCCGACGACTGAATATGATCGCCCGCTGAGCTCGAGCGTCTTCCCGATCGCATCAGGACGGCCGCCGAATTGCCGCTGCCAGAGACCGTGGCTGACGACAATCACGGGTGCCGCGAGCGGAGCGCGCTCCTCTTCGATCGTGAATCCGCGCCCCAGCATCGGAGGAATGCCGAGCACCTCGAAATAGTTGGCGCTGACCGACTCCCCCGTCACCAGCCTCGGTCTCTCGCCTCCAGTCAGGACGGCCCGCACCCACGAGTGGGCGGCGACGGCTTGAAACGCGTCCGCCCGCTCCCGGATGGAGACGTAATCCGGGTATGAATTGGTCAGTTGCGGGTAGTCCGGGAAGCCGGAGTAGATCTCGACCAACCTGTGAGGTTCACGAACCGGCGAACCTCGCAGCAGCACAGCGTTCACGGCACAGAACAACGCCGTCGTCAGGCCGATGCCGAGGGCAAGCGAGGCGACGGCCGCCGCCGAGAATCCTGGTTGCCGAAGAAACTGCCGGAATCCCTGCCGGAGATCGCCGATGAATGCCGCCACTGGCTCCTCCCGGCTGATCTTACGCCCGGGAGCTTACGCCGGCGCCGCCGCCCGTGCTTTCTGCGCCTGCTGCGCCGTCAGCTGGGCGTACTGCCGTCCGACCTGCCAGGCCAGCAACAGCCAGACCGCTACGATCGCGGCGTTGACGGCGGCGAAGCCCCTGGGATGAAGCGAGAGGATGCTCGTGCCGACAAACACGAGCGCCGCGGACAACACGTCACCCATCCGGACGAAGAAGGAGTCGATCGCCTGTTTGGCGCTGAACTTCTGCTCGTAGGTGCAGGGCAGGAACAGCATGTTGCGGACGGTGTTGTTGAGCGAGTAGTCGGTGGAGTTCTCTGCGACCTTGGCGGCAAGAACCGCCATCAGCGCGGGGTACACCGCAATGATGCCGTAGGCGGTGAACGAGAGCATCGGCAGGATCATCACTGCCCACGGAATCCCCAGGTATTTCACGATCCTCGACACCACGAACAGCTGCAGCAGCAGGCCGACCACGTTCACGGCCGTGAAGTACTTCGAGTAGAAATCCCCAATCAGCTGTCCTTCCGAGAGGCCGCCGGCTTGGCCGTTCGCGATCATCTGCACGGCATGATCCTTCACGATGCTCCCGAGGATGTATTCCCCTGTCGTGTTCACCCAGTTGAGCAGCATCAGCATGATGGCCATCAGGAGCAGGTATTTCGTCTGGAACACCATCGCAAACCCGTTCGTCCCTGATGCCTTCGCCGGCTTCGGGGCGACGGCTTGTGCCTTCGCCGGCGCTGTTCTCCGTGCTGCCTCGCGCCGATCGATGTAGTTGGTGATGACGAGCTCGGCGGTGAGTACGGCGGCGCCCACGAGCATCAGCTCATACACGCCGATCTTGTCGATCAGCCGGTCCGCGACCCTGGATCCGACGACGGCTCCCAGCGACGCGCCGAACCCGACAATCGCAAACAGCCGCTCGCCTTCCTCCTTCGAGTACACGTCGTTGGCGAACGACCAGAACTGGGCCACGACCATCAGGTTGAAGATGCCGATCCACACGAAGAACACGATCGCGAGCGGGATCTTGAACTGCGCGAGGATGTAAAACAGGAACAGGCACGACAGGAAGAACGCCGTGACGATGTTGATCAGCCGCATTCTCGCGAATCTGGCCACCAGTCGCCCGTAGTAAGGCACGACGATGGCCAGCATCACGACCTGGGCGGCTGACATGTAGGTCTTCAGCTCGGCCGACCCTTCTCCCAGGATGAGGGCCTCCCGGACCGGCTTCAGGACGTAGTACGCCATCAGGATCAGGAAGATGTTCAGCGACAGCAGCAGCGCGGTCGTGCCCTCTCCCGCGTGCACGTCGGTGAACAGTCCGAGGAAGCGTTCCAGACCCGAACGTGTCGATGCATTTGCCGTCACAATCGCACCCTCCAGGGGTGAAGCCCGCCCGTCAGCGATCGGTGTGCTTGATCAGGATGACTTCGTTGCCGCTCTCGTTGTAGACGATCTCGTCGGCGACCTGCCGGGCAATCAGCATGCCGAAGCCGCCCGGGCGCAGTCCTTTCTCGGCTCGATGGGCCGCCGCGGCCAGGACGGCATCCGGACTGGCCGAGTTCGCGGCGTGTACCAGCTCTCCGGGGTCGAAGCCCACGCCTGGATCCTTGAAGTGATAGACAATCGCCCGGGCCGTTCGCGCCGCCGTCACCTCGACGACCTTTTCTGCGTCGAAGCCGGCGCCGTATTCCATGGCATTCAGGAGCAGCTCGCGGAACGCCGCAATCAGGAGGTCGCGATCGGCGTCGGGTGTGGACGGCTGCAGCTCGGTGATGAAACGCACGAGTCGATCCGCCGTCAGCAGGTGACAGGAGACCCGGAGCGTCAACCAGTGCGGCAGACCGGAGACGACCTGGATGCCGTCACGCCAGCCTTCGACATCGAGCGCGCTCGACACCATCGCTGCAATCTCGGGATAGTCGAACGGAGGCGTGAAGCACGCGAATACGTGCGCGCGAATCGCGTCGATCAGCTCCGCATGCGTCGCATGCGGCGCCAGAACGATGATCCGGGTCGCCGGTCGAAGGTTCCTCAGCTCGCTCGCGAGCGCGAGGTCCTCGTCCACCGTGGTCACCGGGTCGCTCACCACCACGTCGACGGCACGCACACGAAGCCGTTGCAGCGCCTCGATGTTGCCGGTGCAGGTTTCGACCTCGAAGGCGCCTCCGTCGAGGACACGGTCCAGCGCGGCCAGCAACGCGGGTTCGGGACGAATCGCAAGAACGCGCATCACACCCGGAACAGTACGCCGGCGATCGCCAGGAGGCCCAGCACGCCGATCAGCCCGGCCACCGGACCGGCCACGGACTTCGGCAGCATGCCGTAGCTTTCTTTCATCTCGCGCAGGCTGGCGTGGTGCTGAACCGCCGCGATCACCAGCGCGAAGACACCGGTGCAGATCATGACGAGGGCGAAGCCACGATGTCCGATGAGCCCGCCTGAGTCGAGCCCCTTCTGTTCGATCTCGAAGAACTTGTAAATGGTGAACCCGAACGAAATCAGCGACGCTGCGGTCCTGACCCAGGCCATCATCGTTCGTTCGTGCGCCAGCCTGGTTCGCTCGACCGCCAGTTTCGTCCCGGTATCGAGGGTCGTCATTGCCGCATCCTCGACCTACTGCGCCTCACGAGCCGCGTCGAGTGCCGCGCGCCAGTTCATGAGCATCCGCAACGGCTCCCGCCGCACCGAGGTCAGCGGCAGACAGAACAAGAACTTCTCACCGTCATCGCTGGGGCGGTACTGCTCGACGACGGCGCTGATCACGGGGAGCGAGGTCTTGAACAGCAGCTTCGGCGCGCCGGTGCGCGGCATGTCCTGCCCGGGCTGGATTTCGACACTGTAAAGGTCGGCATCGAGGCCCAGGAAATACAGCTCGCGACCGTCGGCACGCCACGTCGCCTGCACGCCGCCGGAGACCGACACCTGCAGCCGCTGGCCGCTCGCCAATGACGCGAGATAGACCTCGGATCGCCCCGATTCCGCGGTGTTGTAGACGAACCACTGACGATCCGGTGAGACCTGCACCTGTTCGATCGGCTCGGGGGCATTCGTGAGCCGCCGTGACTCGGCGCTGCCAAGAAGCTGCTGCCAGGCGTCGCGGTTGGCGCCCGATCGATACACCACGGATCCATCGCTTGCGGCATCTTCCAGCCAGAGGACCGGCAGCGTACCTCGCGGCAGCACCATCGCCTGTTGACTGGTCGTCGGGTTGATGCGGACGATCCCCGGTCCCTCGCGCGAATTCCGTGCGAACACTACGTCCCCGTTGGCACCGAAGCGTGGATCCGAGTCATTCTGATCACCAAGGGTCAGCGGCGCCAGCAGTCCGCGCGTCGCGTCGAACAGCGCCAGCGTTGAATACCTGGCTGTCGGATCCTTACTGACCTCGACAACAACCTTCGAGAGGTCTGGCGCCACGTCGAACGTGGCGTAGAGTCCCGGCGGTCCGACAGCATCGAGAGCAGTACCTGTGCGCGTGAAGCCCCGGAACTGGCGTTCGCGGGTCGCGCCGGCAGCAAAGGCGAGCGTGTCGGCGCTCGACGTCCAGAAAGCAGGCGTCCGCCCGGCTCCCTGGAACACGGAGGGCACGATTGTCGCCGGCTGGCCGGTGAGCTGCGACTGGGAGAAGTCGAATGGCTGCGCCACGACGCGATCCTCGATCGACCAAATCAGGTGGCCGTCCGCATACGAACCGCGGCCGGCGCTCACCTGGACCATCTGGCTTTCGGCCGAATCGAGCCGTCCTGCGTAGATCCCGTTGGTCTCGAGCTTGTCGGTCCGCACGAAGAACAGAAAGCGCTTGCCCGGAAGCAGCTGCGGCCAGCTGTGATAGTTGTCGCCCCTCGCCTTGTCGAGCGTCGTCGCAACTTGCGGAGCTTTTCCCGAGCTGTCGGTCCTGTAGAGTCCCGACGGTCCGCCAATCGAGAACAGGATGGTCCCGTCGTCTCCCCACGACCCGGTCACGAACGGCTCGGGCGGCGCGGCGTCTGGCAGTGTGCACAGACGCTCGATGGTGCCGGTTCTCGCGTTCACTCTCATCAGCGCTCTCTTCACCGCGATCACCACATCGCGGCTGTCGGGAGACCAGAACGGATAAGACGAGGCGCCGTCGGTTCCTTCAATAAGGCGGGGACGGCTGACGTCCAGCGAACGGATCCAGAGAACCCGCTTTCCCTCCGAGTCGCTGGTGATGAAGGCGAGCTGGCGTCCATCGGGCGACAGACCCACCTGCGGGGCGGTTGGCACCAGTCCTGGCAGAGGCATCGCCGCGAACGACAGCCCCTCGGCCGGGGGCGGCACCAGGAACTCCGTGACGGCTTTTTCTGTCGCGCTCCGGAAGTACATCGATCCGGACGCAATCATTCCCGCAGCGGCGAGGGCGGTTCCGATCGCGAGCCCCAGAGCAATCTGCCGCCATCTGCCCTGCCGTTCGCCGCCGGTCGGAGCCGGAGTCGCGGAATCCGCCCGAGCCTCGCGACGCGAGCTGCTTTGAAGCACGAACGACAGATCACTGGCCGATTGAAACCGTGCCGCCGGCTCTTTCGCCAGGCATCGGAGGACGATGCTGTCAAGGACCGGTGGCAGCGGCCGTTCAATCGAGCTGACCGGCCCTTGGGGTGAGTCTTTGATGACGGCCGTGATCAGATCGACAGGTGTCTTGCCCTCGAACGCGCGATGTCCCTCGAGCATTTCGTACAGCACGCACCCGAACGAGAAGATGTCCGCGCGATGATCGGCGACCTCTCCCCTGGCCTGCTCCGGCGCCATGTAACCAGGCGTGCCGATCACAGTGTGAAGCTGGGTTCCGGTGGTGTCGATCTGACCGGGGCCTGAATCGGCCGCCGTCAGCTTCGCGAGGCCGAAGTCGAGAATCTTGATCCGATCGCCGGCGCAGACGAAGAGGTTGTCCGGCTTCAGGTCGCGATGGACGATGCCCCGGGCGTGCGCGGCAGTGAGCGCATCCGCGATCTGGATGGCGAAGTCGAGCGTCTTCTCGATCGACGGCCGGCCGGCATCCAGACGCGCGCGAAGCGTCGTGCCCTCGAGGAGCTCCGAGACGAGATACGGCGCTCCCTCATGAATTCCGACGTCGAACACCCCCATGATGCCGGGATGGTTCAGCGCGGCCGTGGCCCGGGCTTCCTGCTCGAACCGGCGGAGTCGATCCTCGTCGGCAGCGAACGCCTCAGGAAGCACCTTCACGGCGACGACCCGCGCGAGCTGCGGATCGCGAGCGCGATAAACGCGCCCCATGCCACCCTCGCCGAGCAGTCCGAGAATCTCGTAGCGGCCGATCTGAGCCGGTCCCTGAATAACCGTCGACAGCCGTGTGGCATGCTCCACGCTCTTCGGGCGGAGCAATCCGGTCGCCACAATATTTGGCTGTTTGCGTGAGCAAAACCGTCGATTCGGTCGGACGGGGCACGGTATTTCGTGGGTAGGCGACTCCGTAGCCGCAGTCCGCAACCCGCGGCCCGCAGTCCGTAGGGATGGAATAGTCCGGAGGGTCCGATGGTCTACCGGGCCGCGGACCGCGGGCTGCGGATTTCAGAATCGTGTCGCGGTGTCAGTTTTGTCGAGTGTTTTCGAGAGATGTGCGTTTTTCGCCCGATTTTCGGGGGGCATGGAACTCGCACCCACTCGCCCGGCCATGACTGTCTACCTCGGCGCCTACTTGTTCGTGCTGGCGGCGACAGCAGCTCCCGCGGCGCCGGCGATCGGCCCCGGCGACATCCGCTGCCCGGGTTGTGCCCTCACGGGTCAGAAGGCGGCCCCGGCCGCCTTCGACCAGTCACAGATCGAGTTCGTGGCGAATCCCGTCCCGTCCTTCAACGACGGACAGACGTTCCGCGTCAACGTCCTCGCCCGCGTGCTGAACCGGGCACCGCTGGTCCTCGAGATCCTCGACAGCCGGCACCAGCTGCTCGATCGAAACCTGCAGATCGTCGCCGAAGATCCGGACAATGGACGCGATCCGGCCACCTGCGGTGGTCCCGAGCGGATCTCCGCCGTGGATCTCGCATCGAAGCCGGTCGTGTCGACCCTGGCGCTGAACGACATCGTCAGCGGCGCGATCATGATGAGGCGCGACGAGCGGATGCCGAACGCGGTCCTCGCGGGAACACCAATCCTGACCGGCGTCCGTAAGGTGTTCGCACGGACGCGGTTCTTCCACGCGACGCCGATTCCGGCGCATTGCGTCAACCGCTCGGGCCGGCTGATCGTGCTCGACGGTCCCGAGGAGGGCGAGAGCACCATTGTCTACAACGACGGCGCCATCTATCACCGCAACGTCGCAAACGTCACGTTCACGCGCGAGCGGCTCTCGGCTGCGGAGTTGTCGGACCTGCTGCGCGCGTTCCGGGCCACGCATTTCAATGCCATCGCGGACGTGTTTCCGGAGACGCGACCGGACAGTCGACCCTCACTCACGCTCATTGGCGCCCGGTATCAGCGTGTGCTGATCGACGACGACGATCCCCGGGTTGGCCCGGTCCTGAAGCGGCTGAACGCAATCGCCGCCCGCGCCACCTCGCGTGCGAAGTACATTCTCAAGCGTGGCGGCATGATGTCATTGGATGTGCGAACCTGGCCTTATCCGGCGATCGACCTGGAACGGTTCGTCGATCCGGCGATTCGGCTTGCTGCCGCCACTCCCGAGACCTGGCGCCAGCGAGTACCCGACGACTTCCTCAGAAGCCTGCCGGTGGAGGCCGCCGCATCCGAGCGATCGGGCACCGACAGCAACCGGGCGGTGTACTTCTCGCAAGCCGGTAAGCTCTTTCGCGTCGCTCGTCCTTCGACCTGCACCGCCCGCTCCTGCTCGTTCCGGGACCTGAATGCGGCGCGGGTCACTGAACCTGCCGCCACCGACCCGGTCATCGCGGTCAGCAGCGGCCGTCTCTGGCCGCGCCACATGAGCACCCGGCTGCGCGAGGTGCCGGACAGCGGCCTCACGATCAGCAAGCAGGAGTACGACCGGCACAAGGCGGTCTATCTGCCGCTGCTGAAGCAGCGCACCGTGGGGGCGAGCTACATCGACGACGGGATGCTCTACAGCGACGTGAGGATCTGCCAGATCGACGCGGGCGCCGACGACACCTGCGACGTCCGGCCGTCCTGGCCGTCGGCGAGGAAATAAGCCTTCCGCCTGGCGCAGGTGTTATCCTCCGGCCGCAGATGACCGCGGTCCCGCAGGCGCTATCGGAATCGCTCGCAGGCCAGTACCGGATCGATCGCGTGCTCGGTTCGGGCGGCATGGCCACGGTCTACCTGGCCCACGACGTCCGCCACGATCGCCAGGTCGCGGTGAAAGTCGTCAAGCCCGAGATCGTTGCAACCGTCGGCGCCGATCGGTTCATCAACGAAATCAGAACAACCGCGCACCTCAAGCACCCTCACGTTCTTCCCCTCTTCAATTCCGGTTCCGCCGGCGACGCGCTCTTCTGCGTGATGCCGTACATCGACGGTGAGTCGCTGCGATCAAGACTGCGACGCGAGGGGCAACTCCCGCTGACCGACACGATGACGATTCTCCATGAGGTGGCGGACGCACTCGCCTACGCGCACGAACAAGGAGTCATCCACCGCGACATCAAGCCGGACAACGTGCTCCTGTCCGCCACGTGTTCCTGGCCGACTTCGGCATCGCCCGCGTCCTCGAAGACAGCGCCTCCGTCGATCAGACGGTCACCGCCACGTCCACAATCGTCGGAACGCCGGCATATCTCTCCCCCGAACAGGCGGCCGGTCGCAGCCACATCGATCATCGGGCCGATATCTACTCGTTTGGCGTGATGGCCTACGAAATGCTCGCCGGCGCCCCGCCATTCGCTGGAAACACCGCGCCGGCGGTGATGGCCGCGCACATGGCCACGCCGGCAGACCCGCTCGCCACGCGTCGTCCCGACGTGCCGCCCGGGCTTTCGGCCCTGGTCGTGAAGTGCCTGGCCAAGCGGCCGGAGGATCGGTGGGAGCTGATGGACGATGTCCTGGTGGCGCTCGATGCGGTCATGAGCCCCGGCAGCGGTCGAACCGCTGCCGGCGTCCCCCGCCGAAGCGTCCTGTTCGGCGTCGGTGCGGGTGTCGATCCCAAGTGGTCACCCGATGGTCGTCGAATCCTGTTTACCAGGCGTGGCGAACTGCACGTCATGCTGCCGGACGGCGGCGAGGACAAGACGATCGTCAGCCGTACGACGCCCGACCAGCCGCTGCCCCAGTACGGGATCTGGTCGACGGGACGGCAAAACGATCTACTTCAAGGCCGCTGACGCGGAGCGCCGGGCCAGCATCTGGGGCGTGCCCGCCAAAGGCGGCATTCCGCGTTTGCTGGTGCGCTTCGACGATCCCCAGAAACCGTCGCTCCGGCGCGAGTTCGCCACCGACGGCGTCCGCTTCTTCTTCACGATCGCCCAGGACGAAAGTGACATTTGGGTCGCCGAGGTGAAATAAGGGGCTAGTTTCCGGTCGCCGGTCCGGCCAGCCCGAGGCCGCTTCGGAGCGCGTCGAGCAGCGTGCCGTCGTCGTTCGACAGTTCCCAGAACATTGCCCCGGCGAGATTCTGCGCGATGACGTACTCGCCTTTGAGGCGCATGGACTGCGGATCCTCGTAAGTGATCCACTCTTTTCTGGCCTCGCTATACAGCCACGGTACCTTGGCGACGTCGTCCCAGTGGCGAACGTAATCGGGCGATTTCAAGAACGTCTCGGCGATGACACGATAGCCTCCGACCTGAAGTGACCCGGTGCCGGTATTCCACGGACCGGACGACTCCACTCCTTGCCAGCCGCGTCCGTAGAACGGCACGCCTGCCACCAGCTTGTCCCGCGGCATGCCCCTGGCCGCGATGGCCTGCATCGCGTCGTGCAGGTTCAGTCTCGAATTGGAGGGATCGTCGTGGTTGTAAAGGGCGGAGTTGAACCCCGCACGCTTTCCGCCGCTGTGGAAGTCGTAGGTCATCACGCTGACCCAGTCGAGGAGCGGCGCCATCTCCGCGTACAGAATCGGATCGATGCCACGCGGGCTCGCGCTTGCGGCAATCGTCAGGAACTTGCCCGGCCCGATGGTCTTGCGAAGCGCTGCGAGCAGGAGCACGTAATTGCGCGCGTCGTCGGGACTGCCCGGCTGCAGGCCGCCCGAGACCGGATGCTCCCAGTCGATGTCGATTCCGTCGAACTGCGGATATGCCTTCAGAAAGTCCTCACAGGACTGAGCGAACGCCTGTCGCGTCGCCTCCGACGCCGCCATGGCGTAGAACGGCCCCGAGTCGGTCCAGCCACCCACCGAGATGAGGAACTTCAGATGTGAATGTTTCTGTTTCAGCAGTGTGAGCTGGTTGAACAGGCCGTGCGGACAGCCCGCCTCCGCGCAGTCGCCCGGATATACGCGCTCGGTCGCTACACTCGCGTTCCACGTGAGCCGGTTGTCGGGCCCGATCTTGCCGAACGCGTAGTTGACGTGCGTGAGTTTGGCGGCGGGAATGTCGGCCAGCGGATACCTCGTCGCCGTCCAGTCTGCGTAGTAGCCGATGACTTTGAGCGATTTCGATGGAGCCGGCGCGGTTTGTCTTGCGTCGAGAGCGCAAAGCCCGGCAAGCAGGATAAGGGTCAGACAGAGTCGTGACCGCATCCTACTGGGCCTGACTCTTCCTCCACCGCCCGATCGACAGCGGCTGCCCGGCATCGTCCTTTGTCGTCAGCGTGAGCACGTCGCCTTCGACGACCCAGTGGCGCGGCCGCTCCATGCCCAGCGGTCCCTTGATGAGGGGCTTCTGTCCCTGGAGGAAGTACGTCAGGGTGTGATTCTGCATGTCGATGGCGGTGCGACCTTCGGTGGCGATCACGCCGTCCCTGATGTCGATGCCCGCCGCGCGCAGCAGATCCGACGTCTTTTCGTCTGTCGTTCGGATGTTCATGGTCAGGTTGCCACTGGCGTCGTAGGCCAGGGTCCCCTGCCCTTTCAGCGTGATTGGCGCCTTGCCCGGAGGCCGCACCTCGAACGACTCGAGCGTCCAGCGGCCCTCGAGGAACTTCCGGGCAGAGGTCAGCGTTCCGGCCCCGGTGTCCACCGGTCCCCCTTCGACAGGCCGCTGACGCGGTGCTGCAGAACATGCCGCGGTTGCCGCCAGCCCCGCCGCAATCAGGACGGCAGACAGCAGAGAACCAGTTTTCATGATGCCCACCCCTCGCGGCGCATGTTACCCGATTCCCGCCGATTCCCCGGCACCGACACCCTGCGAAATCGGAAACCGGCAGCGCAGCGTCACGCCGCGATCCGGGTTGTTCTCCGCGGTGATGTGTCCGCCGTGCGACATCACGATCGACCTGCTGATTGCGAGGCCCAGGCCGAGTCCCTGCGGTCGAAAGGTGACGAACGGCTCGAACACGGCGTTCAACTGATTCGCCGGAATCCCGACACCGCAGTCGGAAATCGCGACACCCACGAATTCCCCATCGGTTGCGGTCTCGAGTATCAGGCTGCGCTCGCGCGGGCTGGTCCCTTCCATCGCATCACAGGCATTGAGCACGAGGTTGAGCACGACCTGCTGCAGCTGGACGCGATCGCCGAGCACCGGTGGCAAGGAGGAAGCGAGCCGGGTCGTGACCGTGACGCGGCGGGCCAGGAAGTCGCTGCGGGTGAGATCCAGGACCTCGCGTGCGACCTCGTTCAGGTTGAGCGGCTGCCGCACGATCGCGCCCTTCTTGAGCAGCGTCCGCAGCCGATCGATCACCGCACCCGCCCGCCTGTCGTTCCGGATGATGTCGTCGAGCGTGGCGCGGAGCTCGGGTACATCCATCGCCTCACCGTCGAGCACCCGGCGCGCGGCCTGCGCGTTGCTCAGGATCGCCGCGAGCGGCTGACTGAGCTCATGAGCGAGCGCTCCGGTGAGCTCGCCCAGCACTGCGACGCGATTCAGGTGCGCCAGCTCGTGCCGCTGCGCCGCCGCGTCGAGCTCCGCGCGCCTGCGGTCGGTGATATCCCGGACGATGCTCAGCACCTTGTCGTCGTCGCAGCGAACGACTGTCGCCTCATAGAAGAGCTCCTGATCGTCCGCGGCGACCGTGTACTCGACCTTTTCTGGCTCGTCGGACGCGAGCGCCTTCTCAAATGCCGCGATGAGGGCTTCCGCGAGCGCCGGCGGCATCACCTCGCGCACCGTTCGTCCGAGGAACTCGGACGGTGGGACCATCAGCCGAGCGGGGTCCTTGGCGTGATAGTGCAGGAACACGCCGTCGGCGTTCAGCACGAACATCCAGTCGGGAATGGCACGCAGAATCGCGCGGTTGCGTTCCTCGCTCTCGCGCAACGCCTGATGTGCCTGCTCCCGCTCGATCGCGATGCCGGCGATATAGGCGCCGATGTCCATCTGCCGGAGCTCCTCACCGCTCGGCATCCTGGCGGTATCGCCATACATCGCAAACGAACCCAGCACCTTTCGATCCGACGCAAGAATCGGCACCGACCAGCACGCTCGAAAGCCGAATGTCCGAGCCACGTCTCGGGCCCCTTCCCAGAGCGGATCCGACAAGGCGTCCGCGACCATGACCGGCTTGCCAAGGTAGATCGCCGTACCGCAAGAGCCCGCCTTTGGTCCGATCGTGATTTCCGTGCCGGGAGTGAACAGTCCGGGCATGCTGGGCGCGACACCGTACCGCATGTGCGTCCCTGTGTGATCCACGAGGACGACGGAGCATCGGCTACCCTCGCACAGCCGCTCGATGAGATGCACGAGGCTCGCGAGGATCTCGTCCAGGGGCGCGCCGGTGGCGATCATCTCGAGAACTTCGTGCTGCCCGGCGCGGAACGCTTCCTCCCTGCGGCGCTCGGTCAGATCACGGGCCACCGCGAGAAGCTGGACGACGCGGCCGGTGGTGTCGGTGATGGGCGTAACCGCCACGTCCCACCATTTCATGACGCCGGTCGCGGTTTTGCTCGGTCCCTGGAACACGCCGCGCCGTCCGCCCTTGGCGTTCCTCAGCGCAGCTTCTGCGGCCTGTCGCGCCTCCTCTTCCCAGTAATCGAGCCAGCTGCGACCCACCATCTCGGCGGGACTGCACAAGTCCATGTGCCGCACGCCGGCCGTGTTGACATAGTCGATTCGGCCGTCGAGATTCAGGATCTTCAGGCAGTCCTCGCTGCTGTCGACAATCCGCCGGTTGATGTCATCGGTCGGCCGGGCCACCTCGTGCGTGACCGGAAGCCCGTTCAACTGTGTGTCGGTCCGGGTCTGTGCCAAGAGGAACCTTCCTCGTCGGGAGCGCTAGCGAACGGCCTGGGCCATGGCCCTGGCAATCGCCTGCATCAACTCGTCGTCGCTGAACGGCTTGGCCAGCGAAGGTTCGTCGATGTGACTGATGTTGCGCGCACCGTCGCGCGTCGTGGGGCCGCTTTCGCCGGTAATGAACACGACCGGAACCTGAGATCCGCGCGCGCGAAGCCGGTCGCGCAGCTCCAGCCCGCTCGCGCCCGGAAGCCGGACGTCGAGAATGAGGCAGTCGCTCGATACGGGGTCGGCATCGTAGGCTTCGGCCGACGCAAACAGGTACACCCTGTGTCCCATCGAGCGAAGCAGCCGCGCGAGCGCGACGCGCACATCATCGTCGTCCTCGACGAGGACCAGGGTCAGCGGGCTGGTGATGGTCAGCGGGAGTTCTCCAGGACCGGCGGATCCTACACTGCAACGGCGGCCAATCGGCGTAAGATTTTCCTGTCCCGAGGCGGCCGCCGCCTATTCACCCCGATCGAGCGTCCACGACTGCAGCGTTGCCCATTGGAGGCCTCTTGAAGCCCTTTGCCCTGAAATGCACGATTCTGCTCTTGACATTTTCGGCCGCAGCCAGCGCCGAGGACGGGGTCCTGGTCGTCCTGAAAACGAGCACCGGCAGCGGCCAGACGACCAGCCAGGTGCAGATCGGCAAGAGCCGACTGCGCGCCGAGATGGCCGAGGGCTCCGGGCCGCAGCGCGCCCTCGTTTTCGACGCTGCACGGCAGGTCATGCTGATCGTCAACCCCGAGCGAAAGAGCTACAACGAAATCACCAAGGCGGACATCGATCGTCTCGCCACCCAGATGCAGGACATGATGGCGAAAGTTCCGCCGGAAATGCGAGCCAAGGTCGAGGCAATGATGAAAGGGGGAGGCATGGGCGCCGCTACGCCGGCGAAGACTGAATATCGCAAGGCGGGCACCGACAAGACGGCCAAATGGACCTGCGACAAGTACGACGGATATCAGAACGGGCAAAAGTCGTCCGAAATCTGCACAGTCGATCCGGGCATGCTGGGGCTCTCGCCGGCGGACTTCGCCGTCGCGCAGCAATTCGCGGAGTTCTTCGAGAAGCTGATGCCGCAGTCCGCCGGGCAGATCCTCGGGCTCAGTCAGATGCAGACTCAGGGCTTCAGCGGGTTTCCGGTGAAGAGCTCGTCGACATCCGGTGGCCGAACCACGACGAACGAGGTCACCGACGTCACACGCCAGACCTTCGAGGATTCGCTGTTTGCGGTACCGGCAGGCTTTCAGAAAGAAAGCTTCCCCGGCATGGGAGGTCGCGGCCGCCAGTAGTCCTCGGAGGCGACGCCTGGCAACAATTCGGAGATTCTCATGCAGCGTTCGCTTTTGATCGCGGCGTTGATCGGCGCATCCCTGTCGGCGGCGGCACCGCGCACGATCTCGATCGACACGGCGATGCCTGCGCCGCGCTGGGCCGGGCTGGAGCGCCAGATTCTCGCGGCCAACGTCCCCGCCTGCCGCGAGTTCTTTCGGAAGTACTACGATGAACGCGGCTACCTGCAGGCGTTCCTGCGGTGGGGCGCCAACGACGGCCCGGATGACGCTTTCGAGAACTTCAACCGGTGGCCGGAGCTCCACGCGCTTGGTGCGGACGACGAGATCCTTCGCCTGTACCTGATTGCCTGGGAGGGAATGACCCGGCAGTATTCGGAAGCGAAGACCCGCGACGTGCCGGCCGGCCGCGAGGGCATGTATTACAAGGACTTCTCCGCACAATCAGACTGGATGCACCACGGCGAAGGGCTGCAACTCTTCAACCGCATGGGGCTGTCCGCACCCGGCCTGCCGGCCTACCGGGAACGTGCGCGGCGGTTTGCCGGCCTCTACATGGGCGAAGACCCCGATGCCCCGAACTACGACCGCGATCGGAAGCTGATCCGGTCGATGATCAACGGCAGCAAGGGACCGTTGCTCCGCAAAGCCACGGCGCTCGACTGGGTCGGCGATTCCTTCGATACCACCGGCTTCGTCGCCCTGCACGGCGAGAACACCTACGCACAATTCCTCGAGCATTACCAGGAATACACCGATGTCGTCGGTGACCACTTCCTCAACCTGGTCGCCACGACTCTTCCGACCAATGCGTACCTGCTCACAGGCGAGGCGAAATATCGCCGCTGGATTGTCGAGTACATGGACGCGTGGCTCGCGCGCATGAAGAAGAACGACGGCATCATCCCGAGCTTCGTCGATCTCGACGGCACCATTGGCGGCCGCGAAGGCAAGTGGTGGGGCAATGCGTACGGCTGGGGCTTCAGTCCGGTCAACCCCGTCACCGGCCGGCGGGAAGATCGCAACCGGATCCCGCGGGCGCTGGTCGGCTTCAGCAACGCGCTGCTGGTCACGGGCGACCGCAGGTATGTCGATGCCTGGCGCGACATGATCGCCGCCGTCAATGCGCACGCGCGCCAGGTCGACGGCCGCACCGAGTACCCGACCATGTTCGGGGCGAGCGGGCTTGCCAACCGTAGCTCGGGAGCGGAGGCTGCGAGCGTAGGTTGGTACAGCTTTCAGCGCGAACCCTGGAGTGTTGGAGCCCTCGAAGTTTGGTACTGGTCGATGAGCGCGGAGGACCGCGCGCGCGTCGGGGCCAACCCGTGGGTCGAGTTCCTCGAAGGAAAGAACGCCGCCTACGCGGAAAGCACGCTTCAGCGCGATCTGGACAGCATTGCGAAAAAGGTCGACGGCATCCGCGCGGACACAACCGTACCTGAGAAGCGCCTCGCCGACAACATGCTGGACCTCAATCCCGCGGCCACCGATGCGATGGTCCGGTTGATGTTCGGCGCGCTCGTGCCGGGCCGCGAAGGCGGCCTCCTCAACGCTCGCCTCCGTTATTTCGATCCCGAGCGGCGTCGGGCCGGTGTCCCCGAGGATGTGGCCGCGCTCGTCTCAGAGATCGCGGATCGCCGGACCGTAGTCACGCTCGTCAATACGAGCAAGGCCGAGCCGCGCACGGTCATCGTGCAGGCCGGCGGTTATGGCGAGCATCAATTCGACTCGGTGGAGTGGAGCGGACGGACGGAGCGTTTGGACGCGCGGGATTTCAGCGTTCGGCTCGCGCCCGGCGCTGGCGCAACCCTGACGCTGGCGATGCGCCGCTACGTCAACACCCCGACGGTCAGGCTCCCTTGGGATCGGTAGTTTCCAGTTGCCAGTTGCCAGTTGCCAGTAATCGGCAAGGCATAGTCCGGAACTGGCTCTGGAAACTGGCTACTGGAAACTGATCCCGTCAACGGATCAGCGCCGCGCTGGCCGTTTAGCCACTGCCGTTGCCGATCCGCCGCGGGCCGGCCGCTCCTCTTCCTCTTCTTCGTCGGAGGGATGGGCGTTTTCTGCCGCTTCCTGGTTGATACCGCCCTCCGCGAGGGTCGTCAGTTTCTCATCGGTAGCCTTCTCCTCGTCCAGGGTTTCCTGGAGCAGATCCGCCGCTTCGGTGTGACCCATCGCGCGCGCCCACGCGACCAGGGTGCCGTAGGCCGCCATCTCGTAGTGTTCAGCTCTCTGACCTGCCGCGATCAGGCAGGCGTCCATCGCAGCCTCGTCGAAGTCTTCACCCATGATCGACTTGCCTTCTTCGATGATGCCGGCGATCCCTTCGCAGTGCTTGCCCTTGACCTTTTCTTCGAGGCTCTCGAACACCTGTTCGAGCCGCTCGACGTGACCGCGCGTTTCCTCGAGATGAGTCTCGAACGCGCTTCGCAGCTCGGCCGAGCTCGCGGCCTTTGCCATTTTCGGCAAGGCCTTGATCAGCTGTTTTTCCGCATCGTAGGTGTCGCGTAGTTCTTCCACGAAGGCATCGTGAATCGTGCCCGCATTAGCCATGGCTTCTCCTTGTTTTTGCCGAGCCTTGTCCGGCCCGAGACAACAACAAGTCTGCAAGAAGGTCGCCGGAGAAGAATCTGGAGAGTGACGCTCAGGAAACGGCAGGGGCAACGCTCAGCACATTCCGGAGCTTCGCGATGATCTCGGCCGGGATCTCCGTCGCGCGCATCGAGCCGTCTGCGTTCGTGCGGGTGCAGACCGTCTTGATCCGGCCGGTGCCGATCAGTACGTCACCTTTCGTGATCGTGTGTTCGTACTGCAGGCTGCGAGTGCCGACCTCGACGAGGCGGACGGCGACCTCGAACTCGTCCTCGAAGCGGAGCGGGCTCCGGAAGTCGAACGAGGCGGCGACTCGCGGCCAGCCGAGCTCGCCCTTCGTTTCGGCGATGGACAGCGCGGCGGCGCGCCATGCCGCGTGCTCGGCCTCTTCCATGTACCTGAACATCCACGAGAAATGGACGATGCCGGCCATGTCGGTTTCCCCGAACTGCACCCGCCGCGCATACCGGAATGGACCGTCCATGGGGCTAGCGCCGGGGGCCTTCCGGGAGGACGAGCTCGTTCGCCTTCTCCGGGCTCGCGTCCGCCGTTGCCCCGGCCTTCCAGCTCGGGATCTCGTGTTTGTACATGGACTCCATCGGGCCCCAGACCTTGTCCACGCGATCGGTGAACAGGTCGCCAATCAGGAGGTCGGTGATCGTTCCCTGCAGTTCGGGATAGGCCTTCACGAACTTGCCGAAGCTGAAGCCGTCGTAGTATTCGCATACGAGGCGGCGCATCCGATCCACGCCTTCGTTGAAATTGGCGCCCCACGCTCCGAGTTGCGCCGCACTGGTGTTCCCCTTCTGCAATCCGTCGACGATCGCATCGGCGGCCAGCTCGCCGGACTTGAGCGCGAGGAGCACGCCTGACGAATAGAGCGGGTCGAGGAATCCGAACGCATCGCCAACCAGCACCCAACCATCACCGGCGACCCTGGTGGACCGATACGAATAGTCCCGGGTGAGGAAGTAGCCGGTCACCCGCTTCGCTCCGTCGATCCGCTGCTTCACCGCCGGGGTCCGCTCGACCTCTTCGGTGTAGGTCTGCTCGTGATTCTGTCGCCCCTTGAACAGGTAGTCGAATGGCGCCACCACGCCGACGCTGACGACGTTGTCGTGCTGCGGGATGTACCAGAACCAGCCCTGCCGATCCGGCGTCTGCAGCACCATCGTGGCGCCCTCGTCGCGGCCGGTATCGCGGTAGGCTCCTTCCCAGTACGTCCAGATCGCGCCCTTGTTGAGGATCGGATCCCAGATCCGAAGCTTGAAGCGGTTCTGGAGGAGGGCGGCCTGGCCGCTGGCATCCACCACGACCTTCGCCCGAACCTCGCGGCGCGTGCCGTCGGCGTCCTTGACGCGCACACCAACCGCGCGCTCGCCTTCGAAAAGGACCTCGAGCACGTGCACGCCTTCGAACGCGTTGACGCCGTGCTCGCGCGCGTTGGCGAGCATCATCTGGTCGAACTCGCTGCGCACGACCTGCCACGTCTGCGAGCACTCGTGGGGCTTGTTGTCCCAGAAGTAGAACGGCGCGGAGAGCTTGCCGCTCGCGTTCACGAACTGCACGCTGTACTTCTTCACGAAGTGGCTGCGCTGCATCTTCTCGAGCATCCCGATCCGCTTCAGCACCCAATAGGTCTCGGGAATCAGCGACTCGCCGATGTGGAACCGCGGAAAACGCTCGCGCTCGAACAGTCCGGTCGAATAGCCGCGATCGGCAATCAGGGTCGAGACGGTCGACCCCGCCGGGCCGCCGCCGATGACGACGACATCGTATTCAGTCGAAGGAGTGGTCATGGAGTGTTTACGTGTAGCGGATGCCGGCGTGCTGCGGCAGGAAGAACCGGTGCAGCAGCGAGTCGACCCGCAGCAGCCCGGGGCGCGTGAGCGCGATTCGTTCGGGATTCAGCTCGGCCAGGAAACCGTCGGCGTGCAGCGAGTCGAGCTGCGTGCCGAAGCGATCAAGTGGATCGATCCCGTACTTCTCCTGAAAGTACCCGGGCCTGACGGAGCCGCGCTTCAACTGGAGGATGAACTCGCGAATGAGGCGTTCGTCCGTATTCGGCCGGTAGGCGCGACCGAGCGGCAGGTCTCCGGCTTCAATCGCCGCCGCGTATTTCTCCCAGGTGTCCACGTTCTGCAGATGGACGCCGTTCACGTGCCCGAACGACGCCACGCCCAGGCCTACGAGATCCGCCCCTTCCCACAAGCTGTCACGATAGATGAAGGTCGCCACCGACGGGTCCTTCACCGCGGTATAGGCGCTGCCCACGTGATACCCCGACGCCTCGAGTGCCTCGAACGCTTCCGTCACCCAGCGCCGCTTCTGGCTCCAGTCCGCGATCGAGCCTCCGAGATCGCCGGACCCATTGAGAAGGTTGGCGCTGATGGTGGTGTTGAAAGGCAGTTCCATCTGGTAGATCGTCACGCTGTCTGGTGAGAGCTCCAGGGTCCGATCGATGCACGCCCGCCAGTTCGCATCGCTCTCCCCGACCATGCCTGCGATCAGGTCGATGTTGATCTGCGGAAACCCGAGCGCGCGTGACTGCTCGAAGACCCGATAGATTTCCGGCGATCGATGCGCGCGGCCATTCAGCTCGAGGATCCGATCGTCGAAGTTCTCGACACCGAGACTTAGCCGCGTGACGCCGAAATCGCGGATGCCGGCAAGCTTCGACTCGCTGAGCGTCCCCGGTTCGCACTCGAACGTCACCTCGGCCGCGCGGTTCCAGTCGGTGCGCGCCGTCAACCCCGCAACGAGCCGCTGCAGCTGCTGCGTCGAGAGAAACGAGGGCGTGCCGCCCCCGAAATACACGAAGTGCAGCGGCCGTCCGGCGATCGCGGGCTGATCGAGGTACCGATCCCACTCGGTCGTCAACAGATTGAGGTATTCCTCGACCTGCCGGGCGTTCTTGTCGGTGTAGACCCGGAAATAACAGAAATGACAGCGCTTCCGGCAGAACGGGATGTGGAGGTACAGGCCAAGTGGAACGTCGGCCGGCGGCGCGTGGAGCGCGGAGGTCGCCTCGTCCAGCGCCGTCCGGCTCCAGACCGAGAATGGCGGATAGTTGGCGACGAAATAGCTCCCGACCGCGGTCTCCTCCGGCCCGGGCGGGTTCGACACTTCGGGCATATGTGGAATACGACGGCCGGGGGCGGAACCTTTCAGGGCTCAGGTATTTGCCGTCACCAGAACCAGCTTTCGGTCGGGACCGAGCGGCTCATCTGAAGGTTACGGACGGCCACCTCGATCGCCTGCGCGTCGAATTGCATCAGACCGCTGCGTTCCTTGGGAGTCAGCGGGTAACGGGCGAGCGTGCCCTGGCGATCGGCCTTGAACATCTGTCGAAACGCCGGATCGATGATCAGCTTGCCAATTATCTGTTCGACGACAGGGTTCATCGCGATTACCTCCTGAGGTTTCCATCCTCTTCGACAACTGGCCGGCTACGCGCAGCAGCCGCAACGCATCGTCAGCCTTCAGATCCGGGCAGCGGTGTCGGAGCCAGAGCCGGAGGCGGCGCAACTCGACCGCCGGGACCATGCTTTCGGCGAGACGGATCGTCGAATGGTACGTGCGTTCGGGAAAATACACGTCCCTGGCGACTCGTATCAGGACCCGCCGCGTGTCCGCGCCGATCACATTCTCTGCTACCGCTCGAGAGAACGCGTAGCGCATGTTCACGAGCGCGTCCGACAATGCCGACCCGGTGTCGGCATCGTAGGCCACGGCCAGTTCGTCTTCGGCGACGAGCCGCGCGTCGCGGAACCATCGGAAAATCGTACCCACGCCGATCATCCCGAAGCCGGACATTTCGACCGCGCGAAGGGCGCCCATGCTGGCCGCGCCCAGAACGACCGTGCCGGCTCGCAGGGCTGCGAAGATCTCCAGCGGTGATACCGCCAGGCTTTGAAGAAACTGTCCGTCAATGATGCCGACGATCGCCGGCCGTTCCTTGAGCGCTGCCGTCAGATCGCCCCGACGGATTGGAGGCAGGTAGCTCGCCGCCGGCAGTACCGCCCGTGCTCTCGAAATGGACAGGCTTGGTCCAACGAACACGAGCGTGCGGTTCATACCAGATACCGTCTCGCCCGTGCGCCAAGGAGGATGAGATCGGGATCGAAGTGCCTGGCCGCCCAGTGCTCGAGACCAGGCACGATCACCTTCACCACTGGCAGGCCCACTTCGGGTCTGGTCAGGTCCACCGCGATCAGCTGTTTCAGTCCTGCCGCCTCGAGACGCCGCGCCATGAACCGAATGTCGTCCAGGATGTCGTCGCTTCGACAGGCCGGGATCGCGGCGAATGACTTCATCGGGCCGTTCGAGAGCCACAGACTCTGCGCCGGCCGATCGACGTCACCATCCAGCCTGGCAACCTTGTCTATGTCTTCACGCACGCCCTGAAAGATCGTCAACCGGCTCTGCGCCAACTCGGTGAGAGCCCTCGTCACCGCCACTCGCGCGTCGGGATGCGTGCCAAGACCGCAGTGGAAATGAGTCAGTCCGGCGCCGGTCGATTCGCATCCCGCAGCAACGAAGGTCGGCACTCCCAGGTCGCTCGTGATTTCCCGGATCACGACGCGGATCCCGGCGGCCGCGAATTTCCCTGCGAGCCGGCGCGGCAGGTTGGGAAGCGTTTCGGGCCGGAGGATCGGGAACAGACCGCCGTCCGGATCTGCATCCTGAATGTCCGAGAAGCGGCAGGCGGCACCGGCACGAACCGCACCTGAGATGGCACGGATGCGAGGAACCAGCATCCCGCGGACAATGGCCAGGGTCCACGCGTCTCTTTCAATCACCTCTGCCAGGCCGTGGCACACCGCCTCTTCGATGGTGTTTCCCGACGCCAGGCCATTCGTACTGCCGCGAAATACTTGCGGACCACGATCGGCGTGACGAGGCTTCAACACGGCGCACGCCGGCGCCCAGACCGCCGCGCGTGAGTGCAGGTCGGTCCCACGGAGCCACGTCAAGGGCAACGTGTCAGCGTACTCGGCTCGCGGGTCGAGAATCAGGCTGTGCGGGTCAACCGCGGCCGCGTTCCGGCGCAGGGCTCGATAACTGGCGCGCTCGGGCTCGTCAGGCGGACGCTCGCAGCAGTAGTGCTCGATCGCCTCCATCATGGCGCCGGCCCTCGCGTGCATCCGCGTCGGGCCTTTGCCGTTCTGAACGGAGATCGCGGAGTCGTCCGGGATCGGACGAACCGCCGCCCACACGGGAATCCCTACGTAGTCCAGTCCGGTGACATCGGCCAGGCGGGTCACGCCGATGGTGTTCATGACACCCCGCGCGCGGCGGCAGGTCTCGCGCGGAGGCACGACACGGTGATTGCCGCTGTGACCGTACTTCGGGGCCCGGTGCAGGCGAATTGGCTCCCACGCTCGCATCACACCTTCTACGGCGACTGCAGATTACCCTTTCCTGCGCCGCCTGTACAGGTAATACCGGAGACCGTTCATCCGGCTATCATTCGACGTGCCACTCGGCCACGTCACCGCCTTTTTCCAGTTCGAAGTCAGCGACGCGATCGATCTGCAGCGTCTTGGCTCGGAGATCGACGCGTCGGTCGCAGCCCGCCTGGCCACGCGCCCGGCCACGCCGACCTACCTGCAGTACAAGCAGCCGCCGCTGACACTCGACGGGGCGGTCATCGGCGCCAGCGAGGTGAATGGATGCCGCGTGCGGTTCAAGGCGTTCGACTACGGCGTGGTCTCGGTTGCGCTGAGCCAGACGCTGCCCGACACCTGGGAAGAGCTGGTGAACGCGGGCCCCCAGTGGCAGGACAATCCACGGCTGTCGGAAGAAGCGGAGCGGCTCTGTCGCGAGCTCCTGGCGCGCATCAGCGGCGCGGTGTCGGGGCGGCATGAACCCTGGCTCACCGAAGATTACGTGGTGTTCACGATCGTCGCGCAGCAGGACGGCTACGCCGACCAGCTGATCGCGGCCCGCGGCATGGAAATCGCTCGTCTCCTGCGCGGAGAGCGCGAGGCGTTGAGCGTGCAGGAGCGCGACGAAGTACTGCGGCACCGGATCACCTACTACCCCACTGATGCCGTCATCCCGACCTGGAGCAGCGCCCTCGTTTACGACACCGAGTCCGGCGCTCCGGGCGTGCTCGAAATCCTCGAATTCGTCAACTCGCAGCTGCTGGAATTCCGCTACTACGATCAACTGCTCGATGCCGAGCTGGCCAAGACCTACGCCGCGCTCCAGGTGGAAACCTGGCGCCCGACCTGGCTGACCCGTCGCTACAGTCGCGCGGCGAGGCATATCCACTCGTTGTTCATCGACGTGAACGAGTTGACAGACCGCGCTGAGAATGCGCTGAAAATCGCCGGCGACGTCTATGCCGCGCGGGTGTTCGGGCTGGCCGCGGCACGCATCGGGCTGGATCAGTGGAAGGCGAACGTCCGTGACAAGCTGAAAACGGTCGATGACATCTATCGTTTTGCCGTGGAACAGGCCGCGATCGCGCGTGGCGAGTTTCTCGAGCTGACGATCGTTCTTCTCATCCTGCTGGAGCTCGTCCTGCTGATGTACTGATCGCCGGGTGGCGATGCCGGCTCTCCGAAATCAGCTCGCGCGCCCGGCCCAGCGCCGCCTCCAGCGATGGCAGCATGTTCTCGTCGCCAATGTGCTGATGAAACTCGGCCCGTTCCATCATGCGCGCGGGCTGATCCCGCATCCCGCACAGCAGAAGGGTCCGACCGCTGGCGCGCAGGGCCTCGGCCAGGCGTTCGACCGCATGAAGTCCGGTGCCGTCGATGGCGGTCATGTTGCGCAACCGCAGGACGACAACCGGCGGCAGCCTTGGCAGCTCGGCTTCCACGTCCTGAAGCTTGTCTGTGCTCCCGAACAGGAACGGCCCGTGGATGCGAAAGATAGCGACACCGTCCGGGACCTGGTGCGACTGCAGGCTGTGGGCGCGACCCTGATCGATGTAATCGCTCGTCACCCGCGCCACCGTGGTCGTCGTCGTCACCCGGCGGATGTAGAGGAGCGCGGCGAGAATCATCCCGGCCTCGACCGCGACCGTCAGATCCGCTAGCACGGTCAAGGTTGCGGTGATCCCCCACACCGCGGCTTCCGCGGGTCCCAGCCTGATCACCCCGGGGATCTCGCGCCACTCTCCCATGTCGTACGCGACGACGAGCAGGATTCCGGCAAGGATGGCCAACGGAATATGGCGGGTCAGCGACATCGCAAAGAGCAGGACCAGCAGCAGCGTCACCGCGTGGGTGATTCCCGCAACCGGGGTACGTGCGCCTGATCGCACGTTCGTGGCGGTGCGGGCGATGGCGCCGGTGGCGGGCAAGCCGCCGAACAGTGGAGACAGGATGTTCGCTACGCCTTGAGCGGTCAGTTCCACATTCGGATCGTGCCGATCGCCTGACATGCGATCGGCGACAACCGCTGAGAGCAGCGATTCGATCGCACCGAGCATCGCCACCGTCAGCGCAGGCGCCAGCAGGGTCAGCATCAGCTCCGGTCTGAAGGCGGGCACGTGCAGCACCGGCAGGCCGCCTGGAACGGTCCCGAACCTGCTGCCGATCGTGTCGACCGGCAAGCTGGCGAGGGCCGCCGCCGCTGAACCGGCGACGAGCGCGACGATGCTTCCCGGAATCCGCCGGGAGACCCAGCGACAGCCGAGCACGATCGCAATCGTCATGGCGGCCAGCATCGTGGCGGGACCCGACGCGGTTCCGGCAAAGGACACGAGCGTGCGCATCCGTGCCAGGAATTCTCCCGGGAGAGCTGGCGTCTGCAGACCGAACACATCGCGAATCTGCGTGCTCGCGATGAGGATCGCGATTCCGTTGGTGAACCCGATGACGACAGGACGCGGGATGTATTTCACCGCGGTGCCCAGGCCGGTGACCCCGAGGAGCACCAGCATCACTCCCGCCATCAAGGTGCACATGAAGAGCCCCTCGATGCCGTAAGCCGCGACGATGCCCGAGACCACGACCACGAAGGCCCCGGTCGGACCGCCGATCTGGACGCGCGAGCCGCCGAGGGCCGAGATGATGAACCCGGCAATCACCGCGCAGTAGAGGCCGTTCTGGGGCGGCAGGCCCGAGGCAATGGCAAAGGCCATGGCCAGCGGCAGCGCCACCAGCCCGACGGTCACCCCGGCCAGGAGATCGCCGGCGAGGAGCCGCGCCGGGTAGCCTTCGCGAAGGCAGACCGCCAGCTTGGGCAGCGGCAAGGCGGCGAACCGGGCGGGTGACGGAATCTGCACAGAAATATATATATAGGAATATTCGAATATAATTATACTGCACGGCAACGCCAATCGCGCGCCGCGGCGCGTCACCGCCATCACCGACAGGACTCGCGCGTATGAAACCGATGAGGGACGAGACGACCCGGGAACTGCAGGCGTTCAAGGCCGCGTTCTTCAAGGCCATGGCGCACCCGGTCCGGATCCGGATCCTCGAGCTGCTGGTTCGGCAGGATCGAACCGTGCAGGAGCTTCAGGAGGCCCTGCAGGTCGAGCAACCGGTCGTCTCACAACAGCTCGCCGTGCTGCGCGCGAACAACATCGTCACTGGAAGCAAGATCGGGGTGGGCGTGCGCTACGCGGTGCGCGATCCGCTGGTTGGCGATCTGCTGGACGTCGCCAGGCAGATCTTCAACAATCACCTGGTGGGTACGCAGGATCTGCTCAAAAAGCTGAAACGGGAACAGCGGGCGCGCTAGGGGGATGAGAGCCTACGTCGTGACGACCGGGATTCTGTTTGGCCTGGTGACGGTCGCACACCTTCTGCGCATGGTTCTCGAGTCGCGGGCGCTCGCGGCCGACCCTGGATACCTGCTCCTCACGGCTGCTGCCGCCGCGCTCTCGGTGTGGGCGGGCGTGCTGATCACGCGCCGGGCGCGCTGAAGCGCCTGGATCGGTTGCGGCTCACCGGCGATCGAACACCCACACGTTGTTCTGATCGTGATCGGTCCCGCGCAGCTCTTCCGCTGCTCGAAGGCGACGACCGGCATCGAGCAAGTCGAACCGAAAAGAGACCGTCATCCCGCCACCCGCGTGCTCCGTTCGGAACCTGACCACCAGAACACTCCCCTCCCACTTCGCGCTGGAAATCGTCCGGCCTCCCTCGTGAGTGCTCACGGTTTCACGGCCATCGGACAGCAGCTCGTACTCGTATTCGCGCGAGCCGCTCTCGAAGGCAAACGCGGCCTTGTGGCGAAAGGTTGGCTCGTGGTGCGCGATGAGCCAGAGGCCGCTCCGGACCGTGTCAGCACCGGCGCTGAGAGTACTGGCTTCTCGATTCAGGACCCATTCGCCTGAGAAGTCGGGCGTTTCCTGGGGTACACCTGAAGCGGTCATGGGCGTGACGGGATTGTCGTGGCGAGTGGCGGATGTTACCACGGACGGTCGCCGACCGCGAGGCGGTCCGCGCAGGCTGGCCCTGTCACTGGGCTATAGTGAAAGCCCCCGTGAGGAAACGGCTCCCCGGCGTGCTGTGGCTTACTCTGGCTGTTGTGCTCGGCCAGGTTGGCTGCCGGCCTGCGCCGTCCGCGTCGGCTCCGCCGCGGGCCGACGCCGCTGCGTCTCCCCCGGTCGAAGCACGGCAGGCGCCGAAGGCTGCAAGCGCGACCGACCGTTACGACCTCGCGCGCGACGAGGCGCGTGGCGGTCACACCCTTTCCCGCCACGTCGGTCGCTCCGACGATGAGCTCAAGGAGCGGCTGCGACACGAATCGAACATCAGTGCCGCGTCGACCTATTCTGATCGTGCAATGGCGGAGCGCGTCGTCGCGCGGACGCTCGCGCGGCATCGCGCCCGGATCGACCAGTGGCTCGGGCGTCAGGGCCCCCGCCCGAATCTGCCGCTCGACTACCGGGGCAATGCGCGCGAATCGATCGGCCGCAGCCTCTCGCGCAGGAGCGCGCAGCCGCTCGTCTGCTCCGATGCCGTCGTCGTCCTGCGGTGGGACGGTCGAAGAGGATTCATCGTGCTCACCAGCTACCCGGAGTCGCGACCATGACAAAACGATTGCGGCGGCGGCGCGACCCGGCGGCCGAATCGGCTGCGACGCTGCGCCGTGAAGCATTCCCGACGTTGACGGCATTCGTGCGTGGCTATCTCCACGAGGACTTCCCCGAGATCCACGGCTCCGTGCGTGACGCTGCGGCTGCCTTCAGCCGCGATGCCAGCCCGGACGAGCGCCGGTTGCTGGCACAGGAGCTGGAGTCGCTGCTTCGGGCCACCACGGACCGCCCGCCACGCGAGCTGCGACGCTTCGTTGCCGCGGAGCTGGGAAGCCGCTGGGAACCGGGTTCGCGGCAAGACCTCGTCGCTCTGCTCGAGCTCTTCCGCACGACTCTGGCCTAGCGCGGCTGATCGCGTTCGAGCCGCGCACGCATCGCCTCCGGCGTTGACAGCAAATCCCCGACAGCCTCGAGCAACGCGCCGGGCACCCACAGCGACGCGAACGGCAGATCCTTCATCACCGCACCGTCCCCGCCCAGTCGGAAGAATCCGCCGCGATCCCGATACGACGGCAACCGGAGCCCGAAGCCGCTTGCTTCTGCACGCGCGCCGGCCCAGCGCTCACCGGCCTGCGGATCGACGTCGACCGGCAGCATCACGAACATGGTGCGCCCGAGGAGATGCTCGTCGAAAAGAAAGCGGAGCTCCCACTGCATCCCGGGTGTCTCGCCCGGGACAATGAGAATCAGGTCGCGGTCGCGGACGAGCATCTTGACCGGGACGCGCCAGTCCGCGGACGGCGAGGCAGTCGTGATCATGCTGGCTGCACCCGGATGCATCGGTCCCCCGATGTAGGTGAACGCGACGCCCGGCCGCAGGGCGCGCGCGAGTGCAATCTCCAGCGTGAGCACCTCCTTCTTCTCAGCGGCCTCGGAGGGTGGATTGAGCGCGAGCACGCGCGTAATGCCCAGCGGACGGAGAAACACCGCGAGTCCGCATGACTGACTCCACTCGTCGTCAGCCGGGGCTCCAAACCGGCTCTGGTCGGCCGCGGTCATGCATCGGGAGATATGGCGTGCGAGCTCTTCGAAGCGGCCGGCCGCGAAGAGTGGCTTGCCCTCGGCGCCAAGAATCAGGTTCCACGCAGTGGTATAGAGACTGGACGCGAGGTCCGCGTCTCCAGCCAGCGGTACGAGCCTGACGAGATCGGCTTTCGCGACTGCGATTTCGACACGCCCGGCGATGTCGTCGGCCTCACGATAGATCCGCTCCGCTTCCTCGAACTGCTCCATCGCCAATCCGCGCACGTCGCGAGCCTGTTCCGGCGATTCCTTGAGGCGCTCGGCAATGTCCCGATGGAGGGTCCCGATGCGGAGATGGATGAGCGCGCGCCGTGGTTGCCTCGTTGGATCGAGACGCAGCAGGGTCTGATACGCAAGCACCGCTCGCCCAGAATCGCCGGGCTCGTTCCGGAACGAGTAGGCCTCGGCCAGCCATTGCACTGCCGCACAGATCAAATCGGCATCAGCGCGGGAATCCATCGAGTCGATGACGCGCCGAAGGACATCGATCGCTCGCGAGGCCGCGCCGGGGTCACCGGAGGAGGCTCGACGCTTTTCGATCCACCCCTCGGTCACGTGGATGCCGAGCGCAAACCGCGACAGCGGCGCCCGCACCAGCTCTGGCTGCAGCGCAGCTACGATAGTCGCGGCGCGCTCCTGGTCGCCGGCCGCTTCGGCATCATCCAGCTTCTTCAGCAACGGTCCGACGCGATCCTGTTCTGCGGCGCTTCGGGTCGGATCGTTCACCGCGGGCACCGGCTCCTCGGACCATTCCTCTATGGCGGTGCCCATCCAGTCGAACAGCGCCTTCGCATCCTCTTTCGAACAAGGCGGCCGGACCCGGCATACCATTCCCATCAGCAGGTCGTCGTCTATTCGCATCCGTAGAACCGCGGTGAAGTCCGGATACCCATGGCTTTCCGTTCCACGGCAGACGAAGAACGCGTTGCCTGATATGGTCAGCCGCGCATCGATCGTCCACTCGCCGTCGGCCCATGGCGGCAGGAGGCCGGCCTCCATTGCCTCGTTGAGGTCCGGTGGATCGGTGCGCGTGCGCAACCAGATCACCGACGTCACCAGCACGCGCCAGGTCGTGGCCAGCGCATCCGGCGGCATCCAGTCGATCCTGACGCCGCGCTCGTGCGACCGGGCGGATACCATTCGCCAGGTCTCGTGCGACGGCGGCGCAAAGTAGCCCATAGGGATGCAGTATTGACCGAGTTGACAGCCCCACGCGCATGAGGAAATGCTGCTGCGCCATGATGCGAATGACTGTGCCCCTGTTCCTCTGCGGCCTGATGCTCGTCACGTCTCGGGCCTCGGCCGGCCCGCTCCGCGCCGGCGCCGCCCGCGTCGACCTCACGCCGGCTGCCGACGGCGCCCTGCCGATGGCCGGCTATGGCGGCCGTACTCAAGGCTTCAAGGGGATCCACGATCGCATCTTCGTTCGCGCCATCGTCCTGGACGACGGCGCGACGCAGGCGGCGATCGTGTCCTGGGAATCATTGTTCGTTCCCGACGCGGTCTGGGCCACGACATCCAAACGTGTTGCCGACGAAGCAGGGATACGCCCGGAATACCTGCTGCTCTCCGCTGTTCACGATCACGGCGCACCGACCCTCGCACCGAACGACCCGACCCCACAACAAGTGGCGTATAGGACGACCGTCGAAAATGCGGCGGTCGAGGCGGTACGGCGCGCGAAAGCGCAGCTGCAACCAGCGCGCTTCGGGATCGGCACGAGCAGGGCCTACGTCAATATGAACCGCCGCGAGTACTCGGAAGGACGCGGCTGGTGGCTTGGTTATAACGACGAGGGGCCGTCGGACAAGACGGTGACCGTACTGCGCTTCGACGATCTCAAGGGCAAGCCGATCGCCTTCTGGATCAACTATCCCGTTCACGCGGTCGTCATGGGGCCGGAGAACTATCAGATCACCGGCGACATCGCGGGCGCGACCTCACGGTTCGTCGAGCAGCACTACCTGGGCAACGATCGTCCGCGGAGCGACATGGGGATGCTGCTCCGCCTGCGCCCGGAGGAGAAGGGTACGGGCGAAGGGGCGATTGCGCTGTGGACGAGCGGCGCGGCCGGCGATCAGAATCCGATCTCGACCTCCAATGGAGAAGATTTCACGCTCGTGGACGGGCTGGGAAAGATTCTCGGCGAAGCCGCAGTTCGGGCGGCGGCAAACATCAAGACTGCGCCGGAGGTGGCGCTTCGAGGCGCCCACAAGGTCGTGACCTGCCCCGGACGCCGCGTCGAGCCGGGACCGACGCCTCGGGCCGAGTACACGTTCAACGACGCCGATCCGGTCAACATCCGCCTCAGTCTGCTCACGATCAACGACGTCGCGCTGGCGGGAGTCTCGGGCGAGGTCTTCACGCTGATTGCCCAGCGGCTGCAGAAGGAGTCGCCGGCGCGCCACACCGTGATGGTGACGCACACGAACGGATCCAGCGGCTACATCCCGAACGACGCGGCGTTCGAGCCGGTCAGCTACGAAGTCACCGCGTCGCGCCTGAAGCCGGGCTGCGCGGAAGGGGCGATCGTCACCGGCTTTCTCGAGTTGATCGGCAGGAGGAGCTTCTGATCATGCGTCGCATGTCACGGATCCTTGTCTCGGCCGTCGTCACGATGGCAGCATTTGCGGCCGCTTCGGTGCACACAGACGACTCGCAGACGCCGCAGAAAGGCGCCGCCGTCCAGGGCTGGGCGGGGACGCCGCCGAGTCCCGACCCTCCCCTCGATCCGAAGCCGCCCGGCACCGTCAAGGAAGGCGAGACCTGGATTCCGCCGATGCCCGCGATGGAATCCGTCGCGCCGCCGGCGGGCTGGGTGACCAGCGGGCCTGACGTGCCGCCAATGCCGCTGACGCTCCTGCGGCTGCCGCGTACCAATATCACTCGCGCGAAGTTTCCCGCGATCGACTTCCACGTCCACGCGCCGCAGTTGACGGACGCGGCGGCATATCAGAGCCTCGTTACGCTGCTGGACTCGATCGGGATGGGGGCGATCGTCAACCTGAACGGCGGGACGGGGTCGACGCTCGATGCGGCCTTGAAGGCCGGCGAGCCGTACCGCGACCGCGTCGCCACCTTCCTGACCTTCAATCCGGACGGAATCAACGAGCCCGGGTGGTCGGAGAAATTCGCCGGCGAGATGGAACGCGGGTTCAAGGCCGGCGCGCTTGGCATGAAGGTCTTCAAGTCGCTCGGGCAGAGCATCAGGAATACCGACGGCGGCTTCATCCAGTGCGACGATCCCCGTCTGGATCCGATCTGGGACATGGCTGGCAAGTACAACCGGCCGATCATGATCCACACCAGTGACTCGATTGGCCGTTTCTATCCGATCGGGCCGAAGAACGAGCGGTATGAGGCCGGGCTGTGGCGGCGTCCGGGCGACACCTCGGAGAATCTGTACCGTGACGGGCCGCGACACGACGTCATCGAGAAGGCCCGGGAGAACATGCACCGGAAACACCCCAAGACCCGCTTCGTGAACGCGCATCTCGCGATGCTCTATTACGACCCGCAGAAGCTCGCCGCGTTCCTCGACACCTATCCCAACGCAGACGTCGAGATCTCGGCTACGCTTCAGGATCTCGGTCGCGCGCCGCGGCTGTGGCGCGAATTCATCATCAAGTACCAGGATCGCATTCTCATGGGGTCGGATGGGTCGCCAACCCGCGGCGCCGACGAATTCTGGCGCCCGCACTGGCGCTATCTCGAGACCTACGACGAATACTTCTACCATCCAGCGCAGATTCGCACGCCCGGCGGCTCTCCCGGGCACGGCCGCTGGAACATCTCCGGGATCGGCTTGCCCGACGCGGTGCTCCGAAAAATCTATTATCAGAACGCGCTGCGGCATCTGCCCTCGCTGCGCGGGTCGATCGAACGGCAGCTTGCGGCCCGTGGCCGCTGACGGGGAACCTGGCATGAGGTCTCGATACGTCTACTCACTCCTAATCTGGGGGCTTCGCCCCCAGACCCCCTACACGCTCACTCGCAGGGACCCCATGATCCCCGCTCCGCCCGCGTGGCTCACTCGCTTCGCTCGTTCGCTAGTGATCTGCGTCGGATCACTGGCTCTCACGCTCTCCGCGCAGAAGCCGTCGCTGGATTACACCCAATGGCGCGGACAGGCCCGGGATGGCTCGGCGTCGGCGTTCACCGAGCCGAAGGGCTGGCCCGACACATTGACGCAAGAGTGGCGGACGGAGGTCGGTCTCGGCTACGCAACGCCGCTCGTCGTCGGTGACCGGCTGTATGTGTTCTCGCGGCGGGGCGACAACGAGGTCATGAGCGCGATCGAGGCGGCATCCGGCAAGATGATCTGGGACACCGGATATCCGGTGTCATTCACGATGAACAAGGGTGCGGCGCGCCACGGGCAGGGGCCGAAATCCACCCCGGCCTATGCCGACGGAAAGCTGTTCGCGATCGGCATGACCGGCGTGATCACGGCCTTCGATGCGAAGACGGGAAAGCAGCTCTGGCAGAAGCCGGGCTCGGAACTGGTTCCGATGTTCACCACCCACGCGTTCTCGCCGATCGTCGATCGCGGACTCGTGATTTTTCACCCGGGCGGCCACGACAAGGGCGCGATCACGGCCTTCGACGTCAACACCGGTGCAACGAAGTGGAGCTGGGACGGCGATGGGCCCGGCTACGGATCGCCGATCGTCGCGGATCTTGCCGGCACGCGGCAGCTGATCGCGCTCACCCAGGGGAAGCTGGTCGGCCTCGACGTCGCCACCGGCGCTTTGTTATGGGAGCGCCCCTTCGTCAGCGGCAATTTCACCAACTCGGCAACCCCGATTCTGGCCGGCCAGACCGTGATCGTCTCGAACGGCGGACCAGTGACGGCGGTGACCGTCACCAGGCGCGACGGCAAGTGGGCGACCGAAGACGCGTGGACGAATGCCGATCAACCATATCGCCTCAGCAATCCGGTCCTGGTTGGCGACACGTTGTTCGGACTATCCACCCGCAACAGCGGACAGTACTTCGAGGTCGACGTGAAGACCGGAAAAGGCCTGTGGACCTCCGAGCCGCGTCAGGCTGCACAGGCGGCCGTCGTCAAGGCCGGGACTCTCGTCTTCAGCCTCGAAGACGACGGCGAGCTGGTCGTCGGACGAGTCGGTACGACGGCATTCGAGGCGCTGCGGCGATACAAGGTGGCCGACAGCGAAACGTGGACGCAGCCGGCCATCTCCGGGAACCGGCTGTTCGTGAAGGATGTCTCGACCCTGACCCTGTGGACGATTCCATGAATTCATCCGTGACTCAACCTGTCGCTCCTGGTACGTCTCTCGTGGCGCCCGTGGACGTCATCCGCGATCAGTTCCCCGCGCTCCGCCGCGAGCACCGGGGCCATCCCGTGGCCTACCTCGACGGACCCGGCGGTACTCAGGTCCCCGCCCTCGTCGTCGACCGCATCCGCGACTATCTCGTTCATCACAACGCGAACACGCATTGGGCCTACCCCACGAGCGGGGAAACCGACACCGCGATCGCCGCCGCGCGCGCCGCGCTGGCGGATTTTCTCGGCGCGCAACCCGACGAGATCGCCTTCGGCGCGAACATGACGACGCTGACGTTCCACCTGAGCCGAGCCTTGGCGCGAGAGTGGCAGGCTGGCGACGAGGTGATAGTCACCGAGCTGGATCATCACGGCAACGTCGATCCGTGGCGCGCGGTCGCGCGCGATCGAGGCCTGATCGTCCGCTCCGTGCCCATGAACACCGCGACCGGCGAGCTGGAGTGGGATGCGCTCGAATGCGCTTTCTCGCCGCGAACGAAGCTCCTGGCCATCGGCGCCGCGTCGAACATCCTCGGGACGATCACCGATGTGACCGCCGCCGCCCGGCTCGCGCACGACGCGGGCGCCTTGTGCTTCGTCGACGCGGTCCACTACGCGCCGCACGCCCTCGTAGACGTTCGTGCGATCGGCTGCGATCTGCTGGTGTGCTCGCCGTACAAGTTCTACGGGCCGCATCTCGGCACGGTGTACGTGCGGCGGGATCTGCTGGAACGTCTCGACGTGCCCAAGGTCGAGCCCGCGTCCGATGTCGGGCCGGAGCGGCTCGAGACGGGCACCCTCTCGCACGAGGCCATCGTCGGCGCGGCCGCCGCCGTGGATTTCCTCGCCGCTCTCGCGAACGATGCCGGGGGCCGCCGCGCCCGTCTCGTGCGAACCATGGCGGTGCTGCACGAGCGTGGACTGCGGCAATTGACCCGCCTCTGGGAGGCGCTCGGCGCCATTCCTGGTGTAACGGTGTACGGTCCGCCGCCATCGCGGCCGCGCACGTCCACCATCTCTTTCGTCGTCGCGGGGACAGACTCGACGACGGTCGCGCGCCACTGCGCCGACCGCGGTCTGTTCGTGTCGAACGGCGATTTCTATGCGCTCACGGTCGCCCGGCGGCTCGGCCACGCCGACGATGGGCTCGTCAGGATCGGCTGCGCCGCCTACACGTCGGATGACGAGATCGAGCGCGCGATCGCCGCGATCGCCGAAGTGACCGATCGCTAGAAAACGTTTGAGGGTGTGGCTTCCGGCTTCAGCCGGAAGGATGCCGCCGCCGCTGACGCGGTCACTTCAGCGGCGTGATCGTTCGCACTTTGTCGAGATCGATCGAATACTCGCCCAGCTCGGTTTTGCCGGTGAGCTTCATGCGTCCCTGACGAAGCAGCGCCGCTGGCACTTTCTTCTGACTCCGGAGCACGACCTCCAGCTCGATGCGGGGCGGCTTGACCGATTCGTCGCGGCGGGTGACCTTCAACGTCTCGATATCGGTCCACTTGACCATGACCGAGCCGTCCCCCTGCATGAGACGGATACCCTGTGTTTCCATCTCTGACGCCATGAATCCACCGTAGTCGATGGCGGCGGTTTGCACGACAACTTCGGTGCCACGGCTGTCGGTGATTCGAAGATCGGCCGCCTCCAGCGTCGCGGCGACGAGCAACAGGGCCGCGAGCAGCAGGCCCCTTTTCACGATACGGCTTCGACGAAACTGGCTCACTGTCATTCCGGATCAGCGCCTCCCGGACCGATTGTCTCTTTTTCTTCTCCCTTTTGCCTTTTCACTTGTCCCTTCTGAGAGGATCCGCTTTCTCCGACGTTCTTATTGGCAGTGACACATGCGGGCTGACGCCGAAGCGCTCTATAACGCCAACCACCGCGGGCTGTTCCGCTATCTCTGCCGCGCGGTCGGGCACGTCGAGACGGCCCGGGACCTGACGCAGGACGTCTTTGTCCGGGTCAGCCGGAGCGTCATCCCTGCCGCGCCGGAAGGGGCGCTCCGCGGCTGGCTCTTTCAGATTGCGCGGAACCTGGCGCTGGATCATCACCGGAGCGGTCAACGCCGGCCGGCCATCGAACCGCTCACCGACACGGCGGTGCGGCCGGCCCCGCAAGAGACGAGCGTCGAGGTGAATGCTGCGCTGGCGGCGCTCGCGGACGTCGATCGGGACGTGTTCCTGATGCGCGAGGTCGCGGGTCTCGGCTACGACGAGATCGCGTCGGCATGTGGCCTGACACCCGATGCAGTGCGATCGCGGATTCACCGGGCGCGGCTGCAACTTCGGGAACGACTCTCCGGTCAAATCGCCGAGCGCCGGATGACACCGATGCGTCGATCCGGCCGGAATGGGTAGCACAGAGTCATGAATGACACACACGCAGTGATTTCAGCCTTTCTCGACGACGAGCCCTTCGATGCCGCCGACCTTGCGGCGGCCCTGGGCGATCCGGAGGGGCGGGCACTCCTGATTGACCTCGTGGCGCTCAGGCACATCGCGCAGCCCGACGACATGATCAACGCCGCTCAAACGCGGACGGCTCGTGCCGTGTGGCGGCCGCTGCTCGCGACCGCGGCGATGCTGATGGCGCTCGCCGGTGGCTACTTCATCGGTGAGCGGCAAGGCGCGACCACCACTGTCAGTGCGCCTGCGCCCACGCGAGTGATCGAGGCGAATGCATGGCAACCAGTGCCGCCAGGAGGTGGACGATGAAAACTGTAATCGCGGCGGTCGCGTTCGTGATCGCGGGAGGCGTGGCTTCGGCCAGCGCCCAAACTGCCGAGGACATGCGCATCAGCATCAGTGCATATCTCATCAAGCCGACCGGCGCCGAAGAACCGGCCGGTGTCAGCTTCGTCACCGAGCCGCTCACGAAGAAGGCCGGCGGCGGGCGCTTTTCCGTGCGGAAGTGCGGCGCGCTCACACTCGAAGCCGGAATGGAAGGGGCGTTCCAGGACGGATCGACCACCGGATGGCGCGTCGAACTCACACCAATCCGCGTCGCCGATGGCGCGGTGACCTTTCGCCTGCGGTGGCTTCGCGCGCTCGACACCGCTGGGCAGATGCAACCGAAGAGCGAAGACGTCGAGCTGACCATGCGGCCGGGAGAGTCACGGCCGATGGACAGCGTGACAATCCCGCCCGACCCGGAAACGGGCCGGCGCTGCCCGATTTGGGACAATCGCGGAAAGCAGGTCGAGTACAGCTCCGTGTCGCTTCGCGTGTCGGTCGACAACCGCTTGTGGGACTCGAGTGAGCGCCGGCTCATGGCCGCCGACTTGTGGCTGATCGAGCGCACCGCAACCGGCGCCGAACGGACCCAGCCGCTCTCCGTCCGTGGGCTGCCGCACCGTAAGATGCCGTTCTTCTTCGATGCAATCTCAGAGAATGCCCTGTCCCTCGAGATCCTTGGGCATGTCGTGGCCAGGCCTGAACCCGCCGCGATTGCCATCGAGCTCGAGACGGACAGCCGGTGGGGCCCGACGGCGTTCGATTGGCGCAAGGATGAGTACGCGCCGATGCGGCGGATCGACTCGCAGCTTCGCCTGAAACCCGGTGAGACGGTGGAAGTGGCGCTGCCGCAGCTCGAGAGCAGCGCCGGGCCCTTCACCGCACGCAAGTACGCGATCCGGATCAGGGTGCGTCAGCTGCGGTAGTCGATTCAGCTTCCAGTTCCCAGTTTCCAGTCTCCAGTTCTCACCCGGGTCCAGCCTATAATCCGCGTCGCATGCCACCTTCGGCCCCGGTTTCCCGCCACTGATGCGTGCCGTTCCCGTAGTCGTCCTGCTGGTATCCGCAGTCGCGGCTGCCGGAGGTGTCAGGCTGGTCCCGCAGGCGCCAGCCTTCGGCGGTCACTGGGCACTCATCTCGGTCAGTCCCCAGCGGCCGGCGTACGACCAGTTCTGGTTCGGGGCAGAAGCTCGGGTCACGCTCACCGGCACGACGCTGGTGATCGCGCGGGTGAGCCCGCCGCCGCAGCGCGAGGGACGATTCAGGTTCGGCGCCGAAAGTCGCAACGAATACGTCGTCGATGGTCAGAAGATCGTCCGGGACTCCCGCGTGACGCTGACCCGCGGCACGCTGCTGATCAGCACGGACACCACGCCACCCGAAGGCCAGCGCTGGCTGTCGAACATCCTCCGCTGGTCGCTCGACCCCGACGGCACGCTCGTCGTCGGGGACACGGAAATCTGCGGGAAGGGCGAATGCCCGTCGGTTGTGACGACGCTCAAGTTCAAGCGACAGTGAACTTTTTGATTAGGGCTGCCTTCCGATGGCGTACAGCGCCTTGTCGGTGCGGATGAAGATCTGCCCATCCGAGACGGCCGGCGAGCTGAGCGTGTATTCCCCGAGATCGTTCTCCGCCAGTACTTCGAACTTCGGACCGGCCCGCACCACGCTTGTCAGCCCGTCTTCGTTCGTGACGTAGATCTTTCCGTCGACAAGCACCGGTGAACCCGTGTAGGTCGAAGGCCGCAGCCGCTGCCTCTCGTACACGGGCGCGCCTGTCTTCGCGTCGAGGCACCACATGATGCCCCGATCGTTGACGACATACAGGTAGGTGCCGTCGGTGACCGGCGTCGGAACGTCCGGGCCGTTCATGAACCGCCAGAGCACGTGCGAGCGCGTGACGTCGCCGCGTCCGCCCGCCCGTACGGCGAGCATCGGCCGCTCGCGTGTTGGTGCGTAGACGATCCCGTCGTGAACCAACGGAGAGGCGATGATGCGAAAGATCCCGTCTCCGGTCGGATTCAGTCCTTCGGCGCGCCAGAGTTCCGCGCCCGTGGCGGGGTCGTGACCGGTGACGACATCGGCGCCCGACACGACGATAGTGTCACGCGTGCCGTCGCGCATGATCGTCGGGGTGGTGTAGGCATCCGGCGACTCCTGCCGCGCATTGGACGTGCGTTCAACGCGCCAGATCGTCCGTCCCGTGATCTTGTCGAGCCGTAACAGGTACGAGGGTTCGGCGGTGTGCGACCCGTGCAGCACCTGGACGTAGATCGAGTTCTCGAACAACAGCGGTGACGAACCGTAACCATAGAGCTGTCCGAACAGTCCGTAGTCTGCCTGGACGTCACGGGTCCAGCGCTCCTTGCCGTCGAAATCAAAGGCCTTCAGCACGCCGGTGCCGGTCATGACCCACACATGCGTACCATCAGTCACCGGCGAGGGCGACGACATGTTCTGTTTCCGGATTTGCCGGTTTCCTTCAGCGACCTGCCGTTTCCAGATGACAGTGCCGTTCGCTCGATCCGCGCACCACAGCCAGACCCGCGGTCCGTCGGCGACGTTGAGGAAGATGCGGTTGCCCCACACAATCGGTGTCGAGCCAGACCAGGCCGGCAGCGGAAGGCTCCACGCCACGCCCTCAGTTTTCGACCAGCGCGTCGGGAGATTGATTTCGGTTGCCGTGCCATTCAGCTGCGGGCCGCGCCATTGCGGCCAGTTGTCAGCGAGCAGGGGACAGGTAGCGGAGACGATCACGGCGAGCGTTGAGAGCACTCGTTTCATCAGGAACAACTCCTGAACTCCTTACCTCTCTGTCTGTTTTCTTTCCTTAGAACCCGCTCGGCCGGATCCAGAAACTCTCCCGCCACGTCCCGCCCGGCTCGATGTACTGCAGGTCCTTATATAACCCTTTGTGCGCGAGGTTCAGACCGTTGACGATGGCGGCCAGCGGCTCGAAGCAGATGAAGTCGGGATCGGCTGAGGGCTTCGGGGGTGATGGTTGCCGCACCGCGGGAGGGTTCGGCGAAAACGCGTTGCTGCCCAGCCCGGTCCCTGACGGATTGGGAGCCCACACCGTCAACCCGAGAAAGTTCGGGCCGATCAGGATCTCGAGCTGCTGCGCCTTGCCCGTGATCCGCGCGTGCGCGCGTCCCTGCCCGTCGCGCACGAGATCGGTGAACACATCGTCGAGGTTGTAGTCCTTCAGCGCGGCCGACTGCGGATCTCGAAACAGCCGTTCGATCGGCTCGGTCTCTCCCGTTGGCAGTTTGGTCTGGGCGAGCAGCCAGTGCGTTTTGGCCGGGATCGAGATCGTCCACTCGTCTCGGGTCGAGTCGGTCAGTTTGACGTATGGATGAAACCCGATCGACACGGGCATCGGCTCGGCACTCAGGTTCTCAATCGCCGTGGCGACCTCGAGCACGCCCTCCTGCAGACGGTAGGTCATCGTGATGCGGTGCGCGAAGGGGAACTGCTGCATCCATGCCGGGTCGCGGAAGACGTCGAGCGTGCTCGTCACCCAGGCCGATCGCGGGTCCGCGCGCAAGTCGGTAACCTGCCATTGGTCAACGGTGGTGAGAAAGCCGTGTCCCGGCCTCGCGCCGCGCACGTTGCCGAGCTCCATGTCGAACGCGTAGCGCCTGCCGTTGGCGTAGAAGGCCTGCTCGTCGAGGATGTCGGCCCAGGGGGCGAGAAGTGGCACACCAGCCATGCCCGGCTTCGCCTTGAAGTCGGCAACCGACGCATATGTCCAGCGAAAGACGTTGTGCCCCTTGACCTTCATCTCAATCGCCTGGTTGCCGACCGAAGGGACGATCGAGACGACGGTTTGATGCGGGGTGTCTTCCAGCTGCACCACGTCGCCGCTCTGTCGCGCGGAGTAGGGCTGGGCCGAGGCTGAAACCGACACTCCGACCGACAGGACAGCCGCCAGACAACCGCAAGTGAGTGTCATCGGCTCTGCCTTTTGCCTTTTGCCTTCTTGCCTTGTCACCGTTTCGCGTAGCTCTTGCTGAACCCGTTGCGCGAATTCGTGATCGTGAAGCTGCCATCCGGTGACGCGGACACCCTCAACCAGTACGCGGGTACGTGTGCCGCGTTACCTCGTCCGCCACCCCCACCGAGGACGGTGGCAATCTGGGCGGGCTCATCGACGTTCGCGATGAACTGCGCCGGCGTGTTCTGTTCTATTCCGGCGTTGTACGACCAGTGCATCTGCCAGAGGTTCTCGAGGCCAGGCGAGCTCAGGATCGTTTTCATCGGTTCGACGGCACCGCCCTTGCGGGTACCGTTCTGCATCAGCACCACGCGTGGCCGCAGGCCGTGCACGAACGGCCGCGATCCGGACGCGATTGCGCCATGACTGCTGCGAAGAGAAGATCGACCGTGCCGAGCGGGTTGTTCGGACACATCAGCTCGAGCTCTTTCGTTCGCCACATGTTGCGATGCGCCATTCAACGCCGGTGATTGGCAGCCGGTCGCCAGGCCTGACGACAATGTGTTTCGCCTTGTTGTAGAGATCGGCATACGCAGCCTGGAACCCCTCGACCTGTTCACGGGGCTTGGTCAGAGGGGGACCATCCGCGCCGGGAGCCACCTGCGGAACATTCGGGCCCTCGACGGTCGGCCCATGGTCGACGAATGCACCGACCGGGACCCGCCTGGCCAGCTCGACCAGGTTCCCGATGTGATCGACGTGATAGTGGGTCGAGACCAGGTAGTCGATCTGCTTCACGCCGCCATCGGCAATCGCGGCCAGGATCCGATCCAGATCCCGCTCCCCCGGAAAGCCGGTATCGACGATGGCCGTCTGGCCGGTCGGGGTCACATACAGGGCCGCTTTGCCCCCTTCGACATCAACTACCCAGATTTCGAGCGGCTTGACCGGCGCGCGCTGGGCCGAGACGAATACCCCGACGAAGCAGATCAACAGTGCCGCCGCGACGCGTCTCATACGAATCTCCAGTCGTTCCGTCCCGCGCATCATTATTATTGGCGCGGCAGATGCCACGTCTACTTCGGATCTTCATGATCGTTGCAGTCGCTGCGAGCGCGATGGCAGGCCGCCAGACCATCCCCACCGCCAATCCGCTTGCCGGCAGTCCGGCCGCGGTCGGCGCGGGTGAGGCGCTCTTCAGCCAGCTCTGTCAGAGCTGTCATGGTCCGGCCGCACAGGGAGCCGGCGACCGTGGCCCGGCGCTGAACAGCGGGACCTTCACGCACGGCAGCGCCGATGCCGATCTATTCCGCGCGATTCGCTCAGGGATCCGCGGCACGCAGATGGCGCCGTTTGCGGGCCTGAGCGATACGCAGGTCTGGCAGCTCGTCGCCTATCTTCGCAACCTCGCGCCTGCTGCGCGTCCCGGCGCCGCCCTCGCGCCAGGCGCCGGTGACGCACCGGCCGGCGAGGCCCTCTTCTTCGGGCGGGCCGGGTGCTCCAGTTGTCACGAGGTCAATGCACGCGGCGGCATCATCGGGCCCGATCTGTCCAATGCCGGCCGGCTCCCTCCGGCTGCGCTGCAGGCGAAGATCACCAATCCCGACAGCGCAGCCGCGGCAACCGCCGGACGCAGTGGCGGGCGCGGCGGCGCGACGCCCGCGACGGTCACGATAAAGACCAGGGATGGCCAGGAGATCCGCGGCGTTCGCCGCAACGAGGATACGTTCTCGCTGCAGATGATCGATCTGTCCGGTCAACTGCGGCTGCTCGACAAGTCAAAGCTTGCGTCCGTCATCGTCGAAGAGACCTCACTCCATCCGGCGGATTACGCGACCCGTCTCTCGAACACCGACGTCGCACACCTCGTGGCCTATCTCGGGACGCTGCGGGGCCGCGACATGAGCAAGACTGCGTCAGCCGCACCGGTGCCGGGCGGCGTCACCTACGAACGGCTGCTCAATGCGAAGGCCGAGCCGCACAACTGGCTCATGTACTGGGGCGACTACCAGGGCACGCATTATTCATCGCTGAAGAGCATCGATACAACGAATGTGACGCGGCTGCGTGCCGCGTGGTCGGCGCCGGTGCCCGGTGACACGACCAGTGAGAGCACGCCGCTCGTGGTGGATGGCGTGATGTATGCGACGAGCGGCGGCAACACGCGGACCGTCACGGCGATGGACGCGCGAACCGGCCGGCAGCTCTGGCGCTACACACGCCAGCAGAAGGTCCGCAATCCGGGCGAGACCGATGTGGTCAACCGCGGCGTCGCCATTTTCGGTCACCGGCTGTTCGTCGGCACCAACGACGCGGCGCTCGTCTGCCTCGATGCGCGAACCGGCCTGCCGCTCTGGGAGGTCCAGGTCGCCGACACGATGGAGGGCTTCAACATCACGAGCCCTCCGCTCGTCGTCAAGGACAAGATCATCGTCGGCCACGCCGGCGGCGAGTATGCGATCCGCGGCTTCCTCGACGCCTACGACGTGACTGGCAAGCGGCTGTGGCGCTTCTACACGATTCCAGGGCCCGGAGAGTTCGGCAACGACACCTGGAAGGGAGACAGCTGGAAGACCGGTGGCGGTGGAACGTGGCTCACCGGGTCGTACGATGCTGAACTGAACACGCTCTACTGGCCGATCGGGAATCCCGCGGCGATGACTGACCGTTCAGTGCGTGGCGACGGCGACAATCTCTTCACCGATTCGGTGGTCGCGCTCGACCCCGACACTGGTCAGCGCAAGTGGCACTATCAGTTCACGCCCAACGACGGCCACGACTGGGACTCGACCGAAGACATGGTGCTCGTCGATCGCCCGTGGCGAGGCCGACCGCGCAAGCTGCTGCTCCATGCCGACCGCAACGGTCACTTCTACGTCCTCGATCGCGTCACCGGCGAATTCCTCTCGGGCACGCCATTCATTTATCAGAACTGGAACAAAGGCTTCGATGCCAGGGGAAGGCCTATGCCCGTTCCCGGATCGAATTCGAGTCCGGAAGGCAGTTTCCTGGTCTACCCGACGCCGGGCGGCGCCACGAACTACCAGGCGCCCTCCTACAGCCCGGTCACGAGGTTGTTCTATGTGGCGTACTCGGAAGCCGGCGCGCACTACAAGAGCGCACCGCAAGTGCCCGAGAAGGGCAAGGAGTGGCTCGGCAACGCGCCCAATCGCGGCACTCCCCCACCCCGTGGCCCGAACCATCCCGGGCCGAACGCGGGAATAAAGGCGATCGATCCGGACACAGGAAAGACCATGTGGGACTTCAAACTGTTCCAGGGCTCGCTCGGCAACGGCGTACTCGCCACCGCCGGCGGCCTGCTGTTCGCGTCGTCCCGCGACGGCAACGTGATCGCACTCGATGCCCGGACAGGAAAACATCTCTGGCACTATCAGACCGGCGGCAACCACTCGGCGTCGCCCATCAGTTATGCGGTCGACGGGCGTCAGTACGTGGCCCTGACCGCGGGCAACGTGTTGTACAGCTTCGCGCTGCCGGAATGAACCCGACGACGGTCCTCGCGGAGTGTCACCGCATTCAGCGTCGTCTATTCATATCGAAGGGTCTCAATCGGATTCATCCGCGACGCTCTACGGGCAGGCAGAAACCCGACAAGGCTCGATATTCCGCCCATCAGCATCACCACCGACAGCAGTGTGAGGGGATCGTACGGCACTACGCCGAAGAGAAACTGTTCCAGAACCTTTCCGGCGGCGACGCTCAAGGACAACCCGATCGCGATCCCGAACAGCGCGATATTCCAGCTCTCGCGAAGCAACATTCGAAAGACGCGGCCTGGCGTGAGTCCGAACGCCATCCGAATTCCGATCTCTCGCGTCCGCGCCCGGACCGTAAATGACAGGACGCCATACGTGCCCACGAGCGCCAGGGTGAGCGCGAGGAGGCCGAGCACTCCGGTGATCACCACCGCACCTTTCACCGCTCCGAACCCGCCTCCGCTGTCGTTGATCTGTCGCTCGAGAGTGTAGACGTCGTATACCGGAACCGCTGAATCCAGGCGCCGGATCGTTTCGGTCACGCCGGATATGAGCGTTCCGGCTGCCGCCGTTCGAGAACGCACATGCAACGTGCGGTTGACAGCATCGAACTGATCGAGAGAAACGAAGTAGCGCGGCACTGCCGGCCCTCCGATTTCCCCGCGCCGGTATGGTGCGTTGGGTACGACGCCAATCACCTCGAGTAGAGCGTCGGCCTCGGAATTCGTGCGGAACCGTCGCCCGAGAGCATCCTCTCCCGGCCACAAGCGTGCGGCCAGCGCCTCGTTCACCACGGCGACCTTCGGCGCTCCGTTCGTGTCGGTCGTCGAAAACGTACGACCTCGCAGCAACTGCGTTCCAATCGTCCGGAAGTAATCACTCGTGACCAGGTGTTTGTCGGCCAGGAATCCGGACGTGCTCGACGGCGCGGGCTGACCCTCGACTGCGATGTACGGCGTTGAATTTCCTGTCCCGAATGGGACGAAGACCGAAGCTGCAGCGGACTCGACATCCGGGAGCGCTTCGATCGCCGTATCGAGCGACTCGTAGAACGAGCGCGCTCTGTCGGATTCGTAGCCGATTGCCCCCGGATCCGTCGAGGCGAGCAGAACGCGACTCGCATCGAACCCGAGGTCTACCGATTGCAGGCCCTGGACACTGCGGATGAACAGCCCGCACACGACGAGCAGCACGACGGAGCCCGCAAGCTGCGCGGCGGCGAGGCCCTTCCGCATCAGTTGTCGCCGGCGGCCGTCGGTCGAGGTCCGGCCTTCCGACAGATCGCTGCGCGGGTCGACTCGGGATGCCCTGAGGGCGGGCAGCAGTCCGATCAGCAGTGTGGAGATGATCAGCAGAAACCCGACGTAGCTCAGGGTCATCCAGTCGAGTCGGAAATCGAGAAACAACGGAAACCCTGGAATCGCCGCAACAGCGGCGAACCCGCGGGCCAGGGCAAGCCCCGCGACGGCACCTCCGGATGCACCGAGCACCGCGATCACAAGGGCTTCGACGACGCAGAGTCGAACGAGATCGGATCGACTGGCGCCGAGCGCCCGACGGATTGCCATTTCCCGGCCGCGACCGAGCCCTCGTGCGAGGAACAGCCCCAGCACGTTGGCGCACGCAATCAGCAGGACGGCGGCAACGAGCATCAGAAACAGGGCCGCGAGCGCGGGCGTCTGGGAGGCGCCCTGCGGCTCTGGCCGCGCCAGTCGTTCCCAATACACACGGATGCGCCGGCCCGCGTTCGTAGTCGGATGATCGGCTTCCAGCCGCTTCGCCACCGTCTCGACCGAGGCGCGCGCCTGCTCGAGCGGAACGCCCGGTTTCACGCGGGCGATCACGCGAACCGCGAGCACGTCGCGGTTGGAGAGGCGCGCCGCGGACTGGAACAGCTCGATCGGCACATACAGGTCCGACGACAGGAGCGTAAAGGTGCCGTGGAACTCTTCCGGAGCCACACCGACAACGGTGAAGGGTCGGCCGTCGATGCGCACCTCCCTCCCGACGACTGAAGGACTCGCGCCGAGGTTGCGCGACCAGTACGAATGACTCAGGACGGCAATGGGCTGCGTGCCGCCCAGTTCGCCGTCCGATGGCAGAATCAACCGGCCAGCCGCCGGCTCGAGTCGAAGCGTCGAGAAGTAGTTTCCCGAAACCGCCGTCGCCATGACCCGGTCCGTCCTTCCGTTCACCGTCAGGCCTGCCGCACGGAGATCCCACGCGGCCATGTCCGAGAAAGGCGTCGCGGCGGCTCTGTAGTCTTGAAGATCTGGATACGCCAGACGCTGCCAGATCCTGGCATTGCCGGAGAGCGTCGTTGCCAGAACAGCCAACCGGTCCGCGTCGTCCGCCGGCAGAGGGCGGAACACGCTGCTGATGATTGTCGCCATCGTCACGTTTGGACCGATGCCGACCGCGATCGTCAGAACCGCCGCGGCTGTGAAGATCGGGTACTTGCGCAGCTGCCGCACGGAGTAACGAAGGTCGCTCAGGACCGCGTGAATCAGACGCAGTCCGCGTGCATCGCGGCACTCTTCTTTCCGCTGTTCGATCGCGCCCATCTCCCGAAGAGCGGCGCGACGGGCGTCGCCTGGAGACGCCCCGGCGACAATGTGGTCGGCAATCAGGCCGTCCAGGTGGTATTGCAGCTCCTCGGCGAGTTCGTCTTCAACGCGCCGACCCCGGAACAGCGAACGAAACCGCAGTCGAAGCTTCCTGGTCCAGCGCATGGGTGTTGCTCCATTACGCAGGTTTGACGATCAATGAAATCGCCGACGACAGCCGCTCCCACTCGGCGGTTTCGGCCTTCAATGCCTTGCGCCCCGCCGGAGTCAGCCTGTAGTACTTCGCCCGACGATTGTTCTCGCTCGGCGCCCACTCGGCCTCTATCCATCCCTGCTGTTCGAGCTTGTGGAGGGCCGGATACAGGGCGCTCTGCCCGACGCGCAGCTGCTCGTTCGACATCTGCCGAATCCGCTGCGCGATGGCCAGGCCGTGCATTGGTTCCAGGGACAGCACGCGCAACAACAGGAGACCAAGCGTGCCCTGCACGAGGTCCGTGGGCTTGCTCATGTGAGTCCTCTCAGTTACTGAGTGGAGAGACTAGCGCCGGGCTGCACGCGATGCAAGCGAATTTTTCATCACGCCCATCCAAAGAGCGTCGGCGGCGGTCGCAGCTGGCTTCACGCGGGGGGATGCGATTCCGGTTGAGGCGGTATCCGGGTCAGCGCGCGATGGACTGCGCGACCTCGCACGCGATCGGGTCAAATGATGCGAGGGCCGCGGCCGCTTTCATGTGTGGAATCGCTTCGGGGTTCGTGCGCATCGCGTCGAAATCGTCTTTGGTGCGCCACTGTGCGTAGTTGACGACGCGGGTATTGTCCAAGCTCTTGTGAATACTCGCGGACACGAAACCAGGCAAGTGCCGCATCGTGTTGTTCGTAGCTTCGATAAGCAGAGTGACGAGCGTGTCCTGGTTCTCTGGCTTGACTGTGAAAACGTTGATTAACGTGAAGACGTCGTCGCGCTGGTCGATGATTGCCATGAGCTGACCTCCTCTCGCAGCTCGGAGGAGCAAGCGTCACGCCAGGGAGGCTCCTCACGCCCCAGGCAGCATGAACTGCCCCTGCCAAGTTTCGCGTTGTGACTGAAGCGCATTGGAAATGGAGAGCGTTGATCTGATTGCCACCATGATCCCGCTCTCACGTCCGGCGATGTGACAACGTGGTCGTCCATCCGCGACGAAGCATTGATGAACCACCTCCTGCACGCTATCTGCGCAGCGATCGGAAGCCCGCCCGAACTTCTTCTGAAAACAGTTGCGGCTGTTCCCAGGCGGCGAAGTGCCCGCCTTTGGCGAGGGCGTTGAAATGGACGAGATTGTGGTAGGCGCGCTCGGTCCAACTCCGCGGAGCTTGGTAGACCTCCTCAGGGAACACGCTCACGGCAGCCGGAACGGAGATGTCGTAATCGTTGAAGAAGGCGCCCTTGTATTCCACGTAGAGACGAGCGCTGGACACACCCGTGTTGGTCAACCAGGAGAGAGTGATGTTGTCGAGGATGTCGTCCCGTGTGAGGTCGCCGTAGGGCTCCCCATCGACAAAGAGTTTCGCGATGTGCCCGTAGCTGGCCACGTCGTGGTCGATCAT
>Ga0114129_10000101_pt1 | contig 84064 bp, 69 predicted proteins | sample RhiMetdeltSRZDD1_FD_80071 | JGI IMG/M metagenome (GOLD analysis project Ga0114129, IMG submission 80071) | Populus rhizosphere microbial communities from Tennessee, USA - Rhizosphere MetaG P. deltoides SRZDD1 (version 2) (version 2) | ecosystem: Host-associated > Plants > Roots > Rhizosphere >... | reverse complement strand
GTCCTGCGCAAGACGGTCTCGTCCGCGACCCTGAGCGAGCTGCGCACGATGATGGAAGGCGTCGTCGAGCGTGGGACGGCGAAATCAGCACAGATTGACGGCTATACCATCGCGGGGAAAACCGGGACCGCATCGAAGCTGGTCAACGGCCATTACTCGCGATCCGACTACAACGCCTCGTTCGTCGGGTTCGTACCCTCACGTCAGCCGGCGCTGACGATCATCGTCGTCATCGACTCACCGCACGGCCACGGCTACACCGGAGGCGTCGTAGCGGCACCCATCTTCAAGCGCATCGCCGAGGCGTCGCTTCGGCAGCTTGGCGTGGCACCGACCATCAACGCGCTCCCGCCGGTGCTCGCGGCGCGCTCGGAGTCGGCCGCCGAACCGGTCGTTCAGCGTCCTCTCAACGACAACACAGGCGTCGTCACCGCGGCGATCCCACCGGCACAGCCCGGGGTGATGCCGGATCTGCGCGGTCAGAGTGCGCGCGAGGCGCTGCGCGTCCTGGCCAGGATCGGTTCGAGCGCCCGTATCAGTGGCCAGGGCGTTGTGATCGAGCAGTCTCCCGCAGCGGGTGAGCCGCTGGGGACGGGGGAGGTAGGCGTCCTGAAGCTCGGGCGTCATGTGCCGATACCGGCCGCCGGAGGCGCCCCGCAATGACGCTCGGCAGCCTGCTCCATACGTTTGCCGATCGGTCGGGCATTCCCGTGCCGCCGCTCGAGGCAGCGGCGGAGACCACCGTCTCGTCGATCTCGTACGACTCGCGGAAGGCGCGGCCCGGGTCGGTGTTCGTCGCACTGCGCGGCCTGCACGCGGACGGTACCGCATTCGCGCGTGAAGCGATCACCCGGGGCGCGGTGGCTGCCTTGTCGGAGTCGGCGGCGCCTGCCGACGTGCGCGTGGTCTGGATCCAGGTGCCGGACGCGCGGCTGGCGCTGGCGGCACTGGCAGCAATCTTCTATGGCGATCCGAGTGAGCAGCTCGTGCTCGTCGGAATCACCGGGACCAACGGGAAGACCACGACGTCATACCTGCTCGCGTCAGCGTTCGAGGCCGCGGGAATCACCTGCGGGCGGATTGGCACGGTCGGATATCGGATCGGCCGCAAGGAGATTGAAGCGGAGCGGACGACGCCGGAGGCGCCGGAGCTCCAGTCGATGATGCGCGACATGGTGTCGCAGGGCTGCGGCGCCTGTGTGATGGAAGTGTCCTCGCACGCGCTGGCGCTCAAGCGCGCGGACTATCTTCGGTTCGGCGCCGCGATCTTCACCAATCTCACCCGCGATCACCTCGATTTCCACCGCAACATGGACGACTACTTCGCGGCCAAGCGAAGGTTGTTCGAGCTGCTGCCGAACGATGCGGTCGCGGTCGTCAACCTCGACGATCGCCGTGGCGCCGAGCTGTTGTCGATCGCGAAGCGCTCGATCACCTATGCGATTGACGGGAACGCCGATGTCCATCCGAGCAAGCTGACGTCGACGCTGGATGGGCTCCGTTTCGACGTCACCACGCCGCGCGGATTGCTGCATATCGAGTCGCGACTGGTCGGCCGTGCCAACGCGTACAACATCCTGGCGACCGTCGCTGCCGCGGCCGCTCTCGACCTGCCGCCGAGCGCCATCGAAAACGGAATCGCGGCACTCACGGCGGTGCCTGGACGCTTTCAGCTCGTCTCCGATGTCCGCGACGACGTCCGGGTGGTCGTGGACTACGCGCACACCGACGATGCGCTGAAGAATCTCCTGGAAACGGCGCGGCCGATCGCAACCGGCCGGATCATCACCGTGTTCGGCTGCGGCGGCGACCGCGATCGAACGAAGCGGCCGTTGATGGGCGCCGTCGCTGCCCGCCTCAGTGACCTCGTCATCGTGACGTCGGACAACCCGCGGTCGGAGAATCCCGCGGAAATCATCGACCAGATCAAGCGGGGCATCGTGGCACCCGACGATCGCAGCCGCGGCCGGTCCACCGCCAAGGAGACCCGCTGCATCGCGATCGTCGACCGGAAAGAGGCGATCGAGCGCTCCGTGCGTGAGGCGCTGCCGGGCGACCTGATTCTGATTGCCGGCAAAGGTCACGAGAAGTACCAGGTGGTCGGCGAGCGGGTATTGCCGTTCGACGACGTCGAAGTCGCGAGAACTGCCCTGGAACGGCGGCGCGCCGGCACACGGGTGTGCTGACAGGTGGAGTGGCTGCCCTTGAGCGCGAGTGATGTGGCGAACGCGACCCGCGGACGGGTGGTCCGCGGCGAGCCCGCGACCGCAGTCGGCCGCGTGTCGATTGACTCGCGTTCGCTCGAGCCGGGGGACTTCTTCGTGGCGATCGCCGGTGAGACTTTTGACGGGCATCGGTTCGTGAGCGATGCCACTCGACGTGGGGCCATCGGCGCGATGGTCCACCAGGCGCCGGTTTCGCCCGAGGCAGGAACGGCGACACCGGCGCTCGTTATCCAGGTCGACGACACGACCCGGGCGCTGCAGGATCTCGCCCGCGACGTTCGACGCCGCTCCGGCGCGATTGTGGTCGCCATCACCGGCAGCGCCGGCAAGACGACGACCAAGGAGGTCGTCGCTGAATTCCTGTCGGCGCGTTTTCCGGTTTTCAGGAACAAGGGAAACCTGAACAACCATATCGGCCTTCCCTTGTCGCTCCTGCAGCTTCGATCGAGACCGCAGATTGCCGTGGTCGAGCTCGGGATGAATCATCCGGGCGAGATCCGCACGCTGGTTGGGATCGCCGAGCCTGAGGTTCGCGTCTGGACCAACGTCGGCGACGCACATCTCGGGTTCTTCGACTCCGCCGACGCCATTGCTGATGCGAAGGCTGAGATTCTCGAGAACGGAACCGCTTCGCACGTGCTGGTCGGGAATGCCAACGATTCCCGCGTGATGGAGCGGGCGCGCCGGTTCGCTGGCAAAGTGGTGACCTTCGGCATCGATGTCGACGCGGACGTGCGCGGCTCCTCAGTGATCCATCGTGGCGTCGACGGAATGGAAGCGCTGGTGACTGCGGCCGGACAGGAGGCCCGGCTGCGGACACCGCTCCTTGGACTCGGCAATCTCTCGAACGTGCTCGCAGCGATTGCCGTGGGTCTGCATTTCGAGATCCCGCTCGACGACATGGTGGCGCGCGCCGCCACGCTGATGCCGGCCTATCACCGGGGCGAAGTGCTGCGGCTGCCCGGGGGCGTCACCCTGATCGACGACTCGTACAACTCGAGCCCGGCCGCACTCGGGCGCGCGCTCGAAACGATGGCGACCGCCACCGGCAGCGCGAGAAAAGTCGGAGTGCTCGGCGAGATGCTCGAACTGGGCGAGTTCTCCGAGCAGCTGCATCGCGAGGCAGGGCGCCGGGCGGCCGAGGCCGGACTCGATCTGCTCATTGGCGTCGGTGGGAGCGTCGCGGCCGCGATGACGGCAGAGGCAGTGCGCGCGGGTATGCCCGAGCGCTGTGTGTGGCACGTCAGCCTGAAGGAACAGGCCGCCGACCTGGCGCTTCGGCACGTCCGTGCCGGCGATCTAGTACTCGTCAAGGGATCCCGTGGAATCGGAACCGATCTGGTGGTGGAACGGCTCAAGGGGGAGTTCGCCTGATGCTGTACTACCTCCACCACCTGAGCGGCTACTTCCCGATCCTGAACGTGACGCGGTACATCACGTTCCGCACCGCGGCGGCGAGCCTGACCGCCCTCGCGTTCGGGCTGTTCATCGGTCCGATCATGATCCGCAAGCTGCGGGAGTTCCAGATCGGGCAGGTCATCCGGCAGGAAGGTCCCGCGACACATCGCAAGAAAGCCGGCACCCCGACGATGGGAGGGCTGCTGATCCTCGGGTCGGTGTTGATCCCGACGCTGCTGTGGGCCGATCTCGCGAACCAGTTCGTGTGGGTGGCGGTGCTGGCGACTGCCGCGTTCGGCGGGATCGGGTTTGCGGACGATTACCTGAAGATCGTGCGCAAGTCGCATCACGGACTGCTGCCCCGCTACAAGATGGGCTGGCAGATCGTGGTCGGCATCGCCGTCGGCATCGCGCTGATCGCGCTGAACGCGGAGAATCTCTACAGCACACGCCTGATTTTCCCGTTCTTCAAGCGGTTCATTCCCGACATCGGCTGGTTCTACATCCCGTTCGCGACGCTGGTCCTCGTCGGGGCGACCAATGCAGTCAACCTGACCGACGGCCTCGATGGCCTGGCGATCAGCGTGTTCTCGGTCGCGGCCGCGGCGTTCACTGCCCTCGCCTACGTCTCGACGCACCGGGAGTTCGCCAACTACCTGCAGCTGGTCCGCATCGAGCCGGCGGCTGCGGAACTGACGATTTTCTGTGGCGCGCTGGTCGGGGCCAGCCTCGGGTTTCTCTGGTGGAACTCGTATCCCGCCGACATCTTCATGGGTGATGTCGGATCGCTCGGCCTGGGCGGCGCGCTCGGACTCGTGGCGCTCCTGATCAAACAGGAATTCCTGCTGGTGTTCGTCGGTGGCGTCTTCGTCATCGAGGCGCTGTCGGTGATCATCCAGGTGGCGTCGTTCAAGCTGACCGGCAGGCGCGTCTTCAAGATGGCGCCACTCCACCATCACTTCGAACTCGCCGGCTGGAGCGAGTCGAAGGTGATCTGGCGGTTTCTGATCGCCGCGATCGTTTTCGCGCTCTTCGCGCTCACCACCTTGAAACTGCGATGACGACGACATCCTTCTCCGTCATCGGCAAGCGCGTGGTGGTGGCCGGCGCCGCACGGAGCGGCGTCGCCGCCGCACACCTGCTGGTTCGGCGCGGCGCGACCGTGACGCTCTCGGATGTGCGGCCGTCACTGCCGGAATCACGCGAGCTCGAAGCCGGCGGGATCACGCTCGAGCTCGGCGGCCACACGCTCCCGACGTTCACCAATGCCGATCTGGTCGTCATGAGCCCGGGCGTGCCGATGCGTCAGCCGGCAATCGACGCGGCACGCGCGGCCGGTGCGGCGGTGATCGGTGAGCTCGAACTGGCATCCCGGTGGCTGGCGGGGCGGATCGTCGCGATCACCGGGACCAAGGGCAAGTCGACGACGACCACGCTCACCGGCCGGATGCTCGAAGCCGGGGGGCTGAAAGTGCTGGTGGGCGGAAACATCGGCAATGCCCTGAGCGCGCAGGTCGATCAGTCGACCCCGGACACGATCCACGTCGTCGAGGCAAGCAGCTTTCAGCTCGAAGCGATCGAGACGTTTCATCCGTGGGTTGCCGTGCTTCTCAACTTCTCGCCGGATCACCTCGATCGTCACGCGACCGTCGAGGAGTACGCCGCGGCGAAGGGACGCATCTTCGAAAACCAGGCCGAGTCGGACTGGGTCGTGCTGAACGCCGACGATCCGGCATCGCTGGACATCGCCCGAAACGTTCGAGCGCAGCGCCTGCTGGTGTCGATTGGCGGGAGCCTCGCAGACGGCATCTGCATCGACCAGGGCCGCATCGTCCGGCGGACGAGCGGTGAGTCGGTGCCGCTCGTGCCGCTGACGTCGGTGCGGCTGCTCGGACGGCATCTCCTGACCGATGTGATGGCGGCGGCCGCCGTTGCACATCTCGCCGGCGTCAGCCCGGCGGCGATGACCGCGGCCGTGGAGGGTTTCTCCGGCCTCGAGCATGCGCTCGAGCCGGTGACTCGAATCGGCGAGGTCCAGTTCGTGAACGATTCGAAGGCGACCAACATCGAAGCGGCACGGCGGGCGATCGAAACCTTCGGTGAGGGTCTCGTGGTCATCCTCGGCGGCAAGTTCAAGGGAGGCGATTTCGCCGACCTCGGCGACGCGCTGGCCGTGCGGCGAGCGACGGTGGTGTCGATTGGCGAGTCACGGTCTCTGATCGCCGCCGCGCTCGGAGCGAAGGTCAGCCTGCAGGAGGCCGGCGACATGCGAAGCGCGGTCCGGCAGGCGTTCGCGCTCGCGGCGCCCGGCGGAACGGTGCTGCTGGCGCCGGCCTGCGCCAGCTTCGACATGTTCCGCGACTACGCGGAACGTGGGCGGGTGTTCAAGCAGGAGACGCGGAAGCTCGAGGAGGAATGGAACGGAACGCGTGAGCAGTGAGCAGTGATCAGCCCCCAGGATGCGGTACAGAACCATCCGCTGGGAACGCAGGCTGCCCCGGTCTGCGAGGGTGGTGTCTTTGCCCATCGGGGGGCTGATCACCGCTGACCGCTCACGCACAGCTGAGCCGGCCGCCGGCCGGTTCTGTCGACGCTCCAGCAGCGGCGGGACCGTCGTCACAGCTCAGATTGTCGGCGGCAGGGGAGCGTCGCTTTAGTCACAACCTCTTGAACCGCGGAGTATGGCGCGAAAGCTCAAATCGGACAAGTTGCTCTTCACCGCCACGCTGCTCCTGGTGTGCACCGGCATCGTCATGGTCTACAGCGCCTCGGCGGTGATGGCGATGCAGCGGTTCCAGACCCCCTACATGTTCCTGCTGAAACAGGTGGCCTGGGCGCTGATTGGTCTGGCCGCGCTGCCGATCGTGATGCGCGTCGACTACCGGAACTATCGGCAGCCGGTGGTCATCTGGACAGCACTGGGGATCGTCGGGCTGGCACTGGTGGCGGTACTGTTTGCGCCGCGCGTCAATGGTGCGACCCGCTGGATCATTCTGGGTCCGCTCGGCATCCAGCCGTCCGAGCTCGCGAAGATCGCCGTCATCTTGTTCATGGCGGCACTTCTCGAGCGACGCATGGAGCGGATCGATGAGGTGGGCTATTCGCTGCTGCCGATCGGCATGGTCCTCGGCGCAGTGGTCGGCCTGGTCCTGGCGGAGCCGGATCTCGGGACGGCTGCGTGCATCGTGATGATCGCCGCGATGATGGTCTTCGCCGCCGGCATCAGTTACCGCTACGTGATCGGCCTCGTCCTCGGGAGTGTTCCGGTCATCTACCTGCTCGTCTTCACCTCCGCATACCGGAAGCGGCGGGTGACGGCGTTCCTCGATCCGTGGGCTGACCCGCTCGGCGACGGCTGGCAGATGATCCAGTCGATGATCGCCGTCGGCACCGGCGGCGTGTTCGGACGCGGGCTGATGGGCGGCGTCCAGAAGCTCTTCTACCTTCCCGAGCCGCACAACGACTTCATCTATTCGGTCATCGGCGAGGAGCTCGGCCTGATCGGCACCACGCTGGTGCTCGCGTGCTTCTGCGTGATTGCCTGGCGCGGGTTGCGGACGGCCGTGCGTGCGCCGGATCGGTTCGGCGCATTTCTGGCGATCGGCCTGACCACGATGGTGGCATTTCAGGCCTTCTTCAACATCAGCGTCGTGCTCGGGTTGCTGCCGCCCAAGGGGATTCCCCTGCCGTTCGTCAGCGCCGGCGGGTCGTCGCTGCTCATCAATCTCGTGGGGATGGGCATCCTGCTGAACGTTTCACAGCACGCGTCGTCTTCGCACGTCGTCACGACGGCGTTGCCGGTTGCAGATGCATGAAACCTCTCTCGGTCGTGATTGCCGGAGGGGGCACGGGCGGCCACCTGTATCCCGGCATCGCCGTCGCGCGGGAGCTGCAGCGCCGCGACCCCGGCTCGGTGGTGACGTTCGCGGGGACGGCGCGGGGGATCGAGGCCCGGGTGATTCCCCGCGAGGGATTCGGGCTCGACCTGCTGCGCAGCGCGGGATTGAAGGGGACGTCGCTCGCCGCCCGCGCGCGCGGGCTTGCCCTGTTGCCGCTCGGCGGAATGGACGCGTGGCGGATCCTTTCGAAGCGCCGGCCGGATCTCGTTATCGGTGTGGGTGGCTACAGCTCGGGGCCGGTCGTGCTGGCCGCGTCGTTGCGTGGCATCCCGACGATGCTGCTCGAGCAGAACGCAGTGCCCGGTCTCACGAACCGGCTGCTGGCGAAAGTGGTGTCGGCGGCGGCGGTCACATTCGATTCGACGGTGTCGTTCTTCGGCAGGAGGGCCTTTGTCGCAGGGAACCCGATACGACAGGAATTCCTCAATACGACAGCGAGTGATGTCGCCGGGGGCGGCGACAACGGCGGGACAGCGCCGAGGGTTCTGATCTTTGGCGGCTCCCAGGGCGCGCACGCAATCAACATGGCCATGGTGGAGGCGGCGCCGCGGCTGGCAGATCGCGGCGGCGTGGCCATCACGCATCAGACCGGCGAACGCGACCTTGAGCGCGTTCGCGATGGCTATCGCCAGGCGGGGCTCGTCGCGCGGATCGAGCCCTTTCTGTACGAGATGGACCGGGAGATGAAGAACGCCGATCTGATCATCTGTCGCGCCGGCGCCACGACGATCGCCGAGCTCACGGCGGCGGGAAAGCCATCCGTGCTGATCCCGTTGCCCACGGCGGCCGACGACCATCAGCGCAAGAACGCCGAGGTGCTGCAACACGCCGGTGCGGCGGAGGTGATCGAGCAAAAGGAACTGTCGGGAGCACTGCTGGCCGAACGGATCGTCGGGCTGATGAGCGATCCGCAGCGGCGCCAGCACATGGCGAGGGCGGCGCGCGCGCTCGCGCGTCCCGACGCGGCCCGCGTCATCGTCGATCGCGCGCTGGAACTGGCGAGGCGTTGAGCGCGGGGGGTGGACGGGCCGGCGGCGACGATCGGACCGGCAGTCTCAGGTTCGAGCAGTGGATGCTCGGCCGCACGCACCGGATTCATTTCGTCGGCGTCGGCGGGATCGGCATGAGCGGAATCGCGGAAGTGCTCGCGAATCTCGGATACGAAGTGACCGGTTCGGATGCCAGGGAGTCGGATGTGACAGCTCGTCTCTCACAGCTCGGGGTGCACGTGCACATCGGACACGACGCCTCTCATATCGGCTCAGCCGACGTGGTGGTGGTCTCGTCGGCGATCAGTGCCGCCAACCCTGAATTGGTTGAAGCGAGGCGGCGGCGGATTCCGGTCATTCCGCGCGCGGAGATGCTCGCCGAGCTGATGCGGCTGCGCTACGGCATCGCGATCGCGGGCGCGCACGGCAAGACCACGACCACCTCGATGGTTGCACTCGTGCTGGAACGGGCGGGACTCGATCCTACCGCCGTGATCGGCGGGCGGCTCAGCGCCTTCGGCAGCAACGCACGCCTGGGACGGGGCGCGCCGATGGTCGTCGAGGCCGACGAGAGCGATCGATCGTTCCTGACGCTCTCCCCGGCGATCGCGCTCGTGACGAACATCGATCGCGAGCACATGGACGCCTACGGCAGCTGGCAGGCGCTCAAAGACGCCTTCCTGCAGTTCATCAACAAGGTGCCGTTCTACGGCGCGGCGGTGCTCTGCGTGGACGACGAGCCGGTGCGCGAGCTCCTGCCGCGTACCAGCCGGCGGGTGATTACGTATGGATTCGCCGCCGCCAGCGGATCGATTCAGCCGGACCTCGCTGCACACGACATGCGGCTCGAACCGTTCGCGTCACGCTGCACCGTAAGCCGGCTCGCCGACGGCGTCCGCGAAGTCATGGGAGAGATGACGGTTGCCGTCCCGGGCCGCCACAACCTGCTCAACGCACTTGGGGCAGTGGCGATCGGCATCGAGCTGCAGGTGCCGTTCGCGCGGATAGCCGCCGCGCTCGCGGAATTCACGGGCGCCGAGCGCCGTTTCCAGGTGCGCGGGGAACGCCGCGGCGTCATGGTGGTCGACGACTACGGCCATCATCCAACGGAAATCAGCGCGGTGATTGCGGCGGCCCGAGCCACAGGCCGCCGGCTGCTGGTCGTATTCCAACCTCACCGCTACACCCGAACGCGCGATCTGATGCCTGAATTCGCGCAGGCACTGAGCACGGCCGACGAAGTCGTTCTCACCGATATCTATCCGGCCGGCGAAGCACCGATCGAGAACGTCACCGTTGACGCGCTTGCGGACGTGGTCCGGGCCGGCAGCCCGCGGCCGCTGCACGTGATTCATCAGCTCGCCGAGATTCCTGCGCGCGTGGTGGAAATCGCCCGAACCGGCGACCTGATCATCACGCTCGGGGCCGGCACGATCGGCGGTGTGGGTGATCGCATCCTGGCGGCGCTCGACGCCGCTGGCGAGAAAACGACGTGACGGTCAAGGCGCCGTCAGAACGGAACTTCCGGCGGACGCCGGCGAAGGGGGCGAGGCGGCGACGCTTCCGTCCAGGCCTGTCCTGGGGTGTCCTGCGACGGCTGCTCAGCGTGCTGCTGCTGTTGTTCGGCGTTTACCAGAGCATCGCCTTCGCGTTCACGACGCCGTTGCTCCGCGTCAACAGGATCAGTGTGCACGGCAACGTGCGGCTGTCGAGCGGGCAAGTGCAGGCGCTCGTCGAGGATCTGCGCGGCAGCAGCATCCTCCGGGTGGATCTCGACGCGTTCCGGCAGCGGCTGGTCGAGTCTCCATGGGTCGCTGATGTCGCGCTACGTCGCGTGCTGCCTTCGACGGTCGAGGTCTTCGTCTCCGAGCGGCAGCCGGTCGGTCTCTGCCGCATGGGCCAGGACCTGTACCTCGTCGACGAGACCGGCACGGTGATCGACCAGTTCGGACCGCAGTATTCGGAATTCGATCTCCCGATCATCGACGGCCTGGTCCCGCCATCTCCGCGCGGCGCAAAGGCAAAGGCGTCGATCGATCCGGGAAGGGCGGAGCTGGCGTCGCGGGTGATCGCCTCCCTGGCGCGCAGCCAGCAGATCGCGAGCCGGCTGTCGCAGGTGGACGTCAGCGATGCCCACGACGCGGTCGTGCTGCTCGACGGAGATTCGGCGCTCCTCCATCTGGGCGACGACAAGTTCCTCGAGCGGGTCCAGTCGTACCTGGAACTGTCCCCGGCGCTGCGCGAGCGCGTCGCCGATATCGATTACGTGGATCTCCGATTCGATCCGCGGGTGTACGTCCGGCCCGCCGCCGAGCGCGGACCGAACGGCAGTCCCCGGCGCTAGCGAACACGAAGGGAACCTATGCCACGCAAAGAACGCTACCTGGTCGGACTGGACGTCGGAACATCGAAGATCACCGCGCTCGTGGGCGAAGCCGGCGATGAGGGCGAGCTCGACATCATCGGGATCGGGCTCGCCGATTCGAAGGGAATCCGGCGCGGCGTGGTCGTGAACCTGGAAGCGGCGGTCGAGTCGATCAAGAAGGCGATCGATGAAGCGGAACTGACCGCCGGGGTCGAGATCGACTCGGTCCACCTCGGTCTCTCCGGCGCACACGTCAAGGCGTTCAACAGCCGCGGCGTCGTCGCGGTCGCCGGCAAGAACCGCGAGATCACGAAAGAAGACGTGCGCCGCGCGCTCGAAGCCGCGAAAGCGGTGGTGCTGCCGAGCGGCAGGGAAATCCTGCACGTCCTGCCGCAGGACTTCGTGGTCGACGAACAGGACGGCATCGGCGCTCCGGTCGGCATGACCGGCTCGCGTCTCGAAGTCAACGTCCACGTGGTAACCGGCAGTGCGTCGTCGACCCAGAACGTGGTCGCGTGTGTCAATCGCGCGGGAGTGGCGGTGCTCGACACCGTGCTCGAGCAGCTCGCGGCCAGCGAATCGGTCTTGACCCAGGACGAGAAGGAACTGGGCGTCGCGCTGGTCGACATCGGCGGTGGGACCACCGACTTCGCCATCTTGGAGCGCGGCAGCCTCTGGCACACCGGCGTGGTGGCCGTGGGCGGCGATCACTTCACCAACGACATCGCGGTCGGCCTGCGCACGCCGATTCCCGACGCGGAAAAGATCAAACGCCGGTGCGGTTGCGCGCTCTCCTCGATGGTGGACGAGGACGAGACGATGGAAGTGGCAAGCGTCGGCGGCCGCAAGCCGAGAGTCATGGCACGGCGGATTCTGTCGGAGATCCTCCAGCCGCGAGCCGAGGAGATCTTTCACCTGTTGTGGGACGAGATCCGGAAGGCAGGCTTCGAGAAGTCGCTGAACTCCGGGATCGTGCTCACCGGCGGCGGCGCAATGCTCGAAGGCGTCGCGGAAATCGCCGAGCAGATCTTCGATCTGCCGATCCGCCGAGGGGCGCCGGCGGGTGTCGGCGGGCTGGCCGACCACGTCGCCAGCCCGGCGTTCGCGACCGCCGTCGGCGTCGTGATGTACGCGCACCGCAATCAGGCCGGCGAGCCGGCCAGGGCAGTCGGGGCCGGAACGTTCGGGCGCGTTGCCGGACGGCTTCGAGGACTGTTCAAGGAATTCCTGTAACGGCAATCCGATGAGTCACGAGCGATCTGCGAACCGATGAACTGCGATCCTTTGACCGGACCCGGTCGAGGAATGAATCCCAGGAGGCCGAATGCCTGACGTACGAAAGACCACAAACCAGCCCGATACTTCAACCCTCCGCCTGAAGCTCGATGAGGAGGCGCGCACGGGCGCACGCATCAAAGTGGTGGGCGTCGGCGGCGGCGGGAGTAACGCCGTCAACCGCATGGTCACCGCCGGCCTCGACGGTGTCGAGTTCATCGTCGCGAACACCGATCTGCAGGCGCTGCGGCTGAACGCCGCGCCGCACAAGCTGCAGATTGGCTCGAAACTGACCAAGGGACTGGGCGCCGGCGCCGATCCAAACGTCGGGCGGCAGGCGGCGCTCGAGGACACCGAGAAGCTGATCGAAGCGCTGGACGGCGCGGACATGGTGTTCGTCACCACCGGTCTCGGCGGCGGGACCGGAACCGGGGCCGCCCCGGTCATCGCCAGCCTGGCCAGCGAGCTCGGCGCGCTGACCATCGCCGTCGTCACCAAGCCCTTCAAGTTCGAAGGCCGAAAGCGCCAGGCCCAGGCCGAACGCGGGCTCGACGAGCTTCGCGAGTGCGTCGACACGGTGATCACGATTCCCAACGAACGACTGCTGGCCACCATCGGACGCAGCACGTCGCTGAACGACGCCTTCACGAATGCCGACGATGTGCTGCGGCAGGCGATCCAGGGGATCTCGGATCTGATTCTGGTCCCGGGAATGATCAACCTCGATTTCGCGGACGTGAAAACGATCATGGCGGGGATGGGATTCGCGATCATGGGCACGGGCCTCGCGGAAGGCGACAACCGTGCGATGAACGCGGCCAACGCGGCGATCTCCAGCCCGCTCCTCGAGGACGCGTCGGTCAAGGGCGCCCGCGGAGTGATCATCAACGTGACGGGTGGTCCGGATCTCTCGCTCATCGAAGTGAGCGAAGCGTCCGCGATCATCCAGGAAGCGGCCCACGACGAAGCGAACATCATCTTCGGCGCCGTGGTGGATCCGCGCATGGAAGGCAAGGTCAAGATCACCGTGATCGCGACAGGGTTCGAACGCCCGAACCTGGCGCACACGCTCGCGGCCTCGGCTGCCCAGACACCGGTCGATCTGCAGTCGTACGCCGCCTGGAAGCAGGAGTCTGGCGAGCGGGTGGCAATCGCAGGAGGCGGCAGCGGAGCGGCCAGGGTCGCCGTTTCCAGGCGCGCGGTGATCGACATTCCTCTACCCCCCGCGACCGCGGACGACGTGGGGATCGCGGCGCCTGGCGCCGAGTTCGAGCCGGCCTCGCCGCTGGACGTGCCGGCGTTCCTGCGGCGGCAGAGCGAAGGCTGATTCGTAGGCGATCTCACCTCCCCAATCGTCAAGGGGATTCGGCGCCGCGTTCGCGGCGCCGAGCGGATCCGGCGCCGCCTCGGCGGTAGCGCCGGATCCAACCCCGGCCGCGTTCGCGCCGGCGGCATGGTAAATTAGAAAGACTCCTGGGACGCCCGAGCGCCGCCGGCGCAGCCGAAGAACCCGCACGGCGTCTCCCATGATCCATATGTCAGCGAAGAAGTGGCAGAAAGAGCGCGATCGCGCGCGGGAAGTGCTGTCCCGCGAGGTCGGCTTCGTCCAGAAGCCGCACGGCGGACGTCTGCGTGTGGCGCTGGCATTCCCGAACACCTACTTCGTGGGCATGTCGAGCCTGGGATTCCAGACGACCTACCGGCTCTTCAACGCAATAGACGACGTGGTGTGCGAGCGGGTGTTTCTGCCGCCGAAACAAGAGCTCCAGGCGCAGCTTGCGTCCGGCGCGCCGCTGGTGACGCTGGAGTCGCAGACCCCGGTCCACGAGTTCGACGTATTCGCGTTTTCGATCTCGTTCGAGTGGGACTACGTCAACCTCGTAACGATGCTCCGTCTGGCCCGTCTGGCCCCGAGAGCCGCGAACCGCGATCCCCGTGATCCGCTCGTCGTGATCGGCGGCGCGGTGACGTTCGTGAACCCCGAGCCCCTGGCATTGTTCGGGGACGTCATCGCGGCGGGCGAAGGCGAGAGCTTGATCCCGGATCTGGCCGACGTATTGCGGCAGACTCGCGATCGTCACGAAGTGCTCTCTGCGCTCGCCACACGCCGCGGGTTCTACATTCCCGTGTTCTATGACGTGCGCTACGGCGAGAACGGCGCGATCGCGGCGTTCGAGCCCAAGCCCGGCACATCCGCTCCCGCGGTCGTCAAGAAAGCGGCCATCAAGTCGACCGAGCGGCTCGATCCGCCGGCGACCTCCATCTTCACGCCCGATACCGAGTTCGGCTCGCGCTTCCTGGTCGAGGTCGTCCGCGGCTGCGCGAACTTGTGCCGTTTCTGCTGGGCCGGCTACAACTACCTGCCGGTCCGCGCGTTCCCTGCCGATCGCATCCTGCAGCTCGCAGCCGACGCTCGCAGGCACTCGGCGCGCGCCGGCCTGGTGTCGATCGCGCTGTGCGACCACCCGGAGATCGACAGAATTCTCCGCAGCCTCATCGACATGGGCTACTCGATCAGCCCGGCGTCGCTGCGGCTCGACGATCTCACTGCGCCGATCGTGCAGCTGCTGCGGGAGAGCGGCGAGCGGTCGATCACGATCGCGCCGGAAGCGGGATCGGATCGCCTGCGGCGCGTCATCAACAAGACCGTGACCAACCAGGAAATCCTCGATGCCTCCGAGCTGATTTTCGGCAACGGCATGGAGAACCTGAAGCTCTACTACATGATCGGCCTTCCCACCGAGACAGACGACGACCTGATTGCGATCCGGGACCTGACACTTCAGATGAAAGACGCGATGCTGCGGCACGCGAAGGATCGCGGCCGCATCGGTCGTATCGTCGGCAGCGTGAATCCCCTGATCCCGAAGCCGGGGACGGCCTATCAGTGGCTGCCGATGGAAGATCCGGCGATCACCGATCGCAAGAGCAAACGGCTGCGGCAGCTGCTGGCCGGCATCGACAACGTGTACTTCAACATCAAGTCGGAGCGGCACTCGTACTACCAGGCGCTGCTGTCGCTCGGTGACCGCCGGGTCGCGCCGGCGATCGAAGCGGCCGAGGCGAACGGCGCCAACTGGCGTGCCGCGGTGGCCGAAACCGGTGTCGACGCCGACTTCTACATCTTCCGCGATCGTTCGGCGGACCCCGTGCTGCCCTGGGACATTATCGATGGCGGCATGAAGACGACATTCTTCAAGTCCGAGTTCGAGAAGGCGCTGCGTGAAGAGTGGACGCTTCCTCCCAAGCGGCAGAAAGAGAACGCCCGGCTCCTTCCGGTCCTCCAGTAATTCTCCCCCGATCATTCAGGCGCTCACCGCCGCCGCAGCTTCGTATTCGCCATAGGCCTGCAGCACCAGTTCGCGGACGCGATCCTGCGCGGTGATGTCTCCGAGCGGCCGCAGCAGCGCGAAGCTCCGGCGTTCGCCGTTGACCGAGTACTGACGGGCCGGGAATGTGACGTTGCGGCCGCTGCCGGTCTTGCGCTCCCAGACGGAGAAGCCGATCAACTTCAGGCCTTCCAGCGGGCCATCGGTGAAGTGCAGTTCCGCGTCCGCCAGCTTCCCGGGCGGGTTTCCCTTCTCGTTCGGAAGAATCTTGATTGTCATGGTTCTCTCCAGCGGCTGTAGTGGCCGATGGAGACAATCGCAATCGCGAGGCCGGGAGGTCAGTGACGGAGACTGTCGGTGGAACGTGTTGACCCGGTTCGATTTTTCGAGAAGGGCTCGACGGCCGGTGGATAGGCACCGCCGCGCATCCGCAGCCGCTGACTACCGGGGTTGACGCGCCGTCTATTGCGGGAGTGGTCAGTCGCCGAAGAGCATGACCTCGGCGAGGGCCAATGTCTCGGAGTGCGTGATGGTGACCAGGCTGCGGCGCACCTGCATGCTTGCCGCGCGCCGGGCGGCGCCGCCGTGCAACTGCAGTTGCGGTGGTCCGCCGAGCCGCACGATCTCGATGTCCTTCCACAGGACGCCGCGGGAATGACCGGTGCCGAGAGCCTTCATCGCCGCTTCTTTCGCCGCAAAACGGCCGGCGAGATGCGGGACCGGGTCGCGGCGCCGCGTACAATAGGCGATCTCCTGCTCGGTGAAAATCCGATGCAGGAAGCGGTCGCCGTAGCGCTTGAGTGTTTCCGCAATCCGCGGCAGATCCGTCGCGTCCAGACCAATTCCGATGATGTTCATGTCCGAGCCCCAGCCTAACGATGGCTTCGTGTGGACGCAAGCGCCGTGGGGACCTGTCCTCCGTTGCGAGCCGTTGCTGGAGATTGCCGATCACTTCTTCACTGCCGGTTCGGTCGAGCTCCGGCAGAACGACAGCGAGTGGGACGCGGTTGCCGCGCTGGCCGGCGTGCCGCGGCGCCAGCTCCGCCTCCTTCACCAGGTTCATGGCCGCACCATTGCCGTCTCACGGGAAGGCACGCCCCCCGGCACCTGGACACCGCCACAGGCCGACGGTATCGTCAGCGACGATCCCTCAGCTGCATTCGGGGTGCGCGTTGCTGATTGCGCGCCGATCCTGATTGGGGCCCGGCGGACCGGTGCGGTGGCCGCCGTCCATGCCGGCTGGCGCAGCACGATGCAGCGGATCGGCGCACAGGCGGTCGCAGCCATGGTGCGCGAGTTCCAATCGGATCCTGGCGACCTCGTCGCGGCGATTGGACCCTGCCTCGGACCTTGTTGCGGAGAGATGGGGGAGGAAGTCGTGCACGCCTTCCGGGAGGCGGGGCATGACGAGGACACGATTGCCCGGTGGTTCGCGCGGGAGGACGGCCGGCGTCCGCACTTCGATCTGTGGCGCGCGAACGTGGATCAGCTGGTGGACGCTGGCATTCCGGCCGCTTCGATCCATGTCGCCGGCTTGTGCACGCGCACGTATCCCGAGACGTTCCATTCGTACCGGGTCCGTGGGACTCAGGCGGGACGGATGGTCGGCGTGATCCGCGCGAAACGGGCCGGGTGATTCAAAAGAGCCGCGATCGGTCAGGCTCTCGGGGTTTTTCGCGCAACGTGGCCTCGGCCTGATCCATCCCCAGGTTCGAGAGGCGATCCGCCTCTTTGTTCTGTTCCCGCCGCACATGCTGGAACGTCACATCGTCCAGCTGGCCGATCAGCAGGCGGGCGCGTGCGGCCAACGGCTGAAGGCCGGGATGTTTGACCCGGTATTCGCCGCGCATCTGTTTCACGAGCAACTCGGAATCGGCCCGCACCTGAACCTGCTGGTGACCGTGATCGACGGCCCACTTCAAGGCCGCCAAAAGACCGTTGTACTCGGCAACGTTGTTGGTAGTGATCCCGAGGCCGCCGTACAGCTCTTCGATCAGGGTGCCGTCCGGGTGTTCGATGCGGACCCCATAACCTGCGGGACCAGGATTCCCCCTGGCCCCTCCGTCAATATAGACACGAACCATGTGAAAAAGAGTAACGGTCAGGACGATTGCTGCGGGGAAGCAGCTGGTGCGACCGGGACGAAGTAGAGGATCCGCGTGCAGCTGTCGCACTGGACGATGCCGGCATTGCGGCGCGCCTGGTTGAACACCTGCGGCCGGAGCCGCACGTGACACACGGTGCAGAGACCGTCACGCGCTTCCGCCATGGCCAGGCCGCGACGGTTGTGCGCCAGACGTTCGAAGAGAGCAAGCGCTTCCGCACTGACCAGCGCGGCGGTCATGGCGCGTTCCTCGCTCAGCCTCTTCAGGTCGTCGGCGACCGTGCCGCGCTCGTTTTCCAGCGCCTGTCGTTCCCGTGTGGTCTCCGCCTGTTCCGCCACCAGCGCGCCTTGTGCCGTCTTCAGTTCGACCGCCAGGCTGTCGGCCTCCTCCATCCGCTCCAGCATCCGCGTCTCGAGATCGCTGATCTCCTGCTCGGCGACGCTCATCTCCTTCTGCATCGCCTGGTATTCCTTATTGGTCTTCACTTCCATCAGCTGGTTCTTGAACTTGCTGAGGCGAGATTGGACGGCCGCGAGATCCCTGTCCACTTCGCGTCGTGCGGTCTGGGACCCGGCGATCCGTGCCTTGACGGCGTCGACAGCCGCCGACCGCGCGGCCAACCGGGCGTCGAGCGCGGCCTGGAGCTGGGGAATATCGGTCTCCCGGCGGCGATGGCGTTCCGCGGCGAGGTCGAGCTCCTGGAGGTGAATGAGGTGTTCGAGGTCGGGATGCAAGGCTCAGAGGTTAAAGCATCGGTGCTTTGGAGACCACAACTTCATAAACGTGCTCGTTACCAGCAGTCCGCCTCCGCGGGCTGCGCCGCTTCGGCGAGACCAGCCTTCGCACAAGGACCGCTCGCCTGAACGACGAGCAGGCTCGTGGCACTTTCCACGAGCCTGCCCGGCCCGAAGCTCGCCCGAAGGGCGAGCGAAGGCTGGGCCCACCAGGATTCGAACCTGGGACAGGCCGGTTATGAGCCGGCGGCTCTGACCGCTGAGCTATGGGCCCGGAGAAGTTTACAGTTGTCAGTTTCCAGTTGCCAGTCGAGCCCAGTCGAACTGGAAATTGGGAACTGGAAACTGACATGGGCAGGTGCTATGTCCGCCCCTCGAGGAACGCGCGCAGCTTTCGCGACCGTGACGGGTGGCGCAGCTTGCGCAGCGCCTTGGCTTCGATCTGCCGGATCCGCTCGCGCGTGACGGCAAAGTTCTGGCCGACCTCCTCGAGCGTGTGTTCGCTGCCGTCGCCGACGCCGAACCGCATCTTGATGACCTTCTCCTCGCGCGGTGTGAGCGTCTTCAGGACCGATTCGGTCTGTTCCTTCAGGTTGAGATTGATCACCGCGTCGGACGGCGAGACCACCTGGCGGTCTTCGATGAAGTCGCCAAGATGCGAATCTTCCTCTTCGCCGATCGGCGTCTCCAGCGAGATCGGCTCCTGGGCGATCTTGAGGACCTTGCGGACCTTCGACACCGGGATGTCCATCCGCTTGGCGATCTCCTCGGAGGTCGGTTCCCGGCCGAGCTCCTGCACCAGCGCGCGCGACGTGCGGATCAACTTGTTGATCGTCTCGATCATGTGGACCGGGATGCGGATCGTGCGGGCCTGGTCGGCAATCGCACGGGTGATCGCCTGCCGGATCCACCACGTCGCGTAGGTCGAGAACTTGTAGCCACGGCGGTATTCGAACTTGTCCACCGCCTTCATGAGGCCGATGTTGCCTTCCTGGATCAGGTCGAGGAACTGCAGGCCACGGTTGGTGTACTTCTTGGCGATCGACACCACCAACCGCAGGTTCGCTTCGACCAGCTCTTTCTTTGCCTGCTCGGCCTGGATCTCGCCGCGGGAGATCGTCTCGAGCGTGTGCATCAGGCGATCCGGCGTTTCCTCCATCTCCTCAGCGGCGGATTTCATCTGGAGTTTGACCTCCTTCTGCCGCCTGGCGAGGTTCTTCTTGTCGTCTTCCTTGAGCCGGACCTTCTTGTTCTTCGGATTGAGCTGGCGCTCGATGTGATCCACTTCGCGCTTCAGCCGCATCACGCCTTCGACCGCCTCCTTCAGGTGATCGATGAGGCGCCGCTTGATCGTCTCGGTGAACTCGATCCTCCGAATCAGCTGCGACAGCTCGATCCGGGCGCGCAGCGATTCCCACCGGGTGCGGCGGTATTTCCGCTTCTCGCGGGTCGTGGCGCCCTTCGGAGTCTTGTCGAGCTTCTCCTTGCACTTCTCGGTGACGGCCCAGGCCTTGCGGACCGCTTCGATCTGCCGCAGGACCTGCCGCTTGCGCTCTTCGATCTTGTCGTCGGTGATCTCTTCGTCCTGGAAGATGACGAGCTCGCGGACACTGCGCTCGTCGTTCTTCAGCTGATCCCCCATCGACATGATCGCGCGGGCGACCGTCGGCGTCCGCGAGATCGACTTGATGACGGCCAGCTTGCCGCGTTCGATACGCTTGGCGATCTCGACTTCACCTTCGCGGGTCAGGAGCGGGACGGTGCCCATCTCGCGGAGGTACATGCGGACCGGATCGTTCGTCTTGTCGAGCGCGCCGGGCGTCAGATCGAGTTCGAGCTCCTCGGCGCCTTCGCCGGTGCGGTCGAGCAGCTTGTCGTCCCGGTAGGCTTTCTCCGAGTCGACGACCTCGATCCCCGCACTGCCGAAAGTGCTGAACAGATCATCGAGCTCGTCCGACGACGTGATGTCGGCGGGCAGCAGCTCGTTGACCTCGTCGTAGAGCAGGTACCCTTTCTCCTTGCCGATGGAGATGAGCTGCCTCACTTCATCGTATTTTTCTTCGATCGACAACGGCGTGTCCTCCAAACGCTGCTTCATTTCGTGCGCGGGCCCCCGCCCGGCGGCTTTCAATGCTTGCGGGGCACTGTCCCCGCCTGCTCACTACCAATAGAATCAATCTGCTGCTTGAGTGCCAGTTGCCGCATACCCAGCTGGTTGATCCGCTCGTCGTCGCTCGGGATACCCTGCTCGAGGAGCCGATCCATCTGGCGCTGGACGTCTGCCCGTTCCCGGGTCAGTTGCAGGCGCCGGAGCTCCGCCACGCAGTCGGCAGGCACCAGCACCGGGGGTACGGGCTGCGCGGTGATTTCTTCGACCAGCCCCGCTTCTTGAGTACTTAGACGCTCCAGCAACGCCTGTGGTAGGCCCTCAGATGGCCATCCCTGCAGGGATCGCGCCTGCTCGAGGATTGGACCCGCGGCCAGGCCGGTCAGGTCGGTGCTGTCGAGCCCGGCCAACGCGTCGAACCCTGCCACGGGATCGCGCACCAGCGCCCAGATCAGGCCCCGTTCGAAGGTTTTCAGCTGGCCCGCCGGCACGTGCCTCCGCTCGACAACGGTCTGTTTCTGTACGGCAGCCTTTCGAATCTCGGCGCGCACGACCTCTTCCGTAATTCTCGCCTTGTGCGCCAATCTGTCGCCAAACTGGTCACGGGCGGCCGCGTCCGGAATGCGAGCGGCAACCGTCAGCATTCGGCCCAGGAATTCCCGTCGATCCTCGTCCCGCCGGAGGTCGAAATCCCGTGCCGCCCGGTCCAGCAAGTAGTCGAGATACTGGCGCGATTGTTTCAGCGCATCCTGATAGGCCGCGCCACCATTCCTGCGAATGAAGGTATCGGGATCTTCTCCCGCCGGCAGCATGGCGACGTTCACCTGAAAGCCCTCGGAGACGAGCAGTTCGGACGATTTCGCCGCGGCGCCTTGTCCTGCGGCATCGGGATCGAAACTGAGAACGACCTTGGACGCGAATCGTTTCAAGAGCTTCGCCTGCGCGGGCGTCAGCGCGGTGCCCGACGATGCCACCACGTTCTGAACCCCGGCCTGATAGGCCTGCGCGAAATCGAAATAGCCTTCGACCATCACCGCGTACCGCGCCTTGGCGATCGCCTGCTTGCTCAGATGGAGGCCGAAAAGCGTCCGGCCCTTGACATAAATCGGCGTCTCCGGCGAATTCAGGTATTTCGGTTGCTGTCCCGCCTCCATCGCCCGGCCGCCGAAGGCGATGATGGCGCCGTTGTCCCGGGCGATCGGAATCATGAGACGGTTCCGGAATCTGTCCCTGAGAGACCCGTCGTCCCGCTGCACCGCGAGCCCGCTCTTGAGAAGCGTCGCCGGCGTAAACCCTTCGTTCCGCAACCGCGTGCAGAGTCCGTCGGGCATCGCCGGGGCGTAGCCCACGGTCATCACCCGGGCAAGCTCGGCGCCGACATCGCGCTCCTGAAGTTGCCGCCTCGCAACCCCACCCACGGGGGCCGCGAGCTGCTCCGAAAACCATGCCGCCGCAATCTCGTGTGCCTTCAGAAGCGATTCGCGGTCCCGCTGATCGTCAGCGTCGTGCGGCGTCGACTCCGGTTCCGGCACCGGAAGGCCGGCCCGCTGCGCCAGCTGTCGTACCGCCTCGGGGAACGACACCTTGTCGTACAGCTCCACGAACTTGATGACGTCGCCACCGGCCCCGCAGCCGTAACACTTGAAAAACCCCTTATCGTACACGTGAAACGAGGGTGTTTTCTCGCCGTGGAATGGACACAGCCCTTTCCAGGTGGTTCCGCTGCGCCGCAGCGGCACGCGCTCCTGCACGACCTGCACGATATCGGCGTGCGATTTCAGGTCGTCGATGAACGTGGCGGGGAAGAGGCCCAGGGCTCTACTCCTTCAGTTCCACGACAGTAACGCCACCGCCGCCCTTGTCCGACGGCGCGGCATTGAAGCTGGCGACAGACGGATGGGTTTTGAGCCAGTCTCCGATCGCACGCCGGAGCTGCCCGGTCCCGAATCCATGAATCACCCGTACCGTCCGCTGCTCCGTAATTGACGCATCGTCCAGGAATTTCTCCAGCCGGACAAGGGCATCGTCCACGTTCGAGCCGATTAGATTGAGCTCGGTCAGCAAGCCCTCGCGCGGTTGAAGATCCACGTGGACTCGCACAGGTGCGGGTGCGGCTGGCCCCCCGGCGGCGGTGATGCGAAGGTCCGAGATTCGCGCCCGGAGCCTCTTGCCGCGAACGTCCACTTCGGCATCGCGCCCCTGCATCGAGATGACGACGCCCTCGAGGCCGAGCGCACCCACGAGTACCCGATCCCCGACCCGGGCGGGACGAGCCGGAGCCGCGGGAACCGCGGGCGCGGCCACACCGCCTTCGGCCGCCTGACGCAGGCGGTCTTCAATCGCATCCAGCGCGGCGCGGGCGTCGGCCCTGGCGCCCCCGCTTTCGCCAGTCGGAATCAGGCGTACAGCGGCCCGCTCTGCCTGCGTCGCCATCGTCTCGGTTCGCGCCTTCAAGCGGCCTACCACGGCGTCAATCTCGCGCCGGGCGTCCCGGAGCCGCTCTTCGATCTTCTGTTCGAGCTTCCGCCGGAGCGCCTCCTCACGATTCTTCAGATCGTCTTCGCGGGACTTGAGCTTCGAAGTCGCGTCAGCGAGGGTCTGACGCTCGCGCGCGGCCAGGCGCCGCTCATGCTCGAGCGCTTGCACGTCGCGCTCCACACGCGCCAGGTGATCAGCGAGCTGGCCCTCGCGCTCGCTTCGGTGCGCCCTCGCGCCCTGAATGATCGAGGCGGGAAGCCCGAGACGGTTCGCGATCTCGAACGCGAGGCTGCTGCCGGGCGAACCGTAATTCAACCGATACGTCGGCGCGAACGTCGTCGGATCGAATCCGAACCCCGCCGGTGTCACGCCCTCCGTGGTCGACGCGTACGTCTTCAGGGCGTCGTAATGGGTCGTGGCGATCAGCTTCGCATTCCGCAGCCGGAAATGCTCGATGATGGCCATCGCGAGCGCACCGCCCTCCATCGGATCCGTGCCGGCACCGGCTTCGTCCAGAAGCACCAGCGCTGGGACCTCGAGCGCCCGGTCCATGGCGACGATGTTGGCGATGTGACCGGAAAACGTGCTCAGGCTCTGGGCGATGGACTGCTCGTCGCCAATGTCCGCGAATACCGAGCGGAAGACTGGCACCTGCGAGTCCTCAGCCACGGGGATGAGCATCCCCGCCTGCGCCAGGAGAGGCAGCAATCCCGCCGTCTTCAGTGCGACAGTCTTGCCGCCGGTGTTGGGCCCGGTGATGACCAGGACGTTCACGGGAGGAATGACCAGGATGTCGACAGGGACGGGCTCGACGTCTGTCCGGCTCGAGCCCTCGGGAGCCGCTGCTTCGCTCTGGAGGCGCCGCCTCACCGCCGGAATGAGCAGGGGATGGCGCGCCGCACGCAACTCGAGCCTGCCGTCCTTGGCCAGCTTCGGCTCGACGCCCCTCACCAGAATCGAGAACCGTGCGCGCGCATTGAGAACGTCCAGTCTGGCGGCAGCGTCGACCGTCCGATCGAGATCTTCGGTGCGGCTTCGGAATGCGTCGGTGAGCGCGAGCAGAATACGGCGCACTTCCTCCCGTTCCTGTTCCTCGAGGGCAACGATGTCGTTATTGATCTCGACGGTGCTCAGCGGTTCGAGGTAGAGGCTCGCGCCGCTGCCCGAGCTGCCGTGGACGATGCCGGGGATGGAGGCGCGGTATTCGGCACGGACTACGAGTACGTAGCGGCCATGCCGATCCGTCACGATCTGCTGTTGCAGATATTTCGAGGTGTCCTTGCCCCGGAGGTACGATTCCAGGGTGCCCCGTAACCGCGTGCGCTGACGGCGAAGACGGTCGCGGATGCTCCTCAGTTCCGGCGAGGCATCGTCGACGACCTCCCCGGCGGGATCGATCTTGCGGAGCACGTCTGCGATCTCGCGATCGAACGCCGCTGCCCGCTCGGCGATGGCGCTGAGGAGCGGAAAGTTCGCGCGCGTCCTGCGGATCGCGCCGCATGTCGTGGCGACTGTCGTGAGGAAATTTGCGAGTGCGATCAGTTGGAGGGGTTCGAGCGGCCGGCCTTCCACCGTGATCCCCGAGAGGATCACCTCGAGCTCGGACGGGGCCTGAACGGCGATCTGGGCCTCGGCGACGAACCTGACGGTCTCGCTCGTCGCCGCGAGCGCCGACGCGACCGCACGCGGGTCGGTCGCAGGCTCGATCGCGCCGAGATGAGCCTCACCCTGCGGCGTCTGGGCGAAGCCACGGATTACCTCGACAATGCGGTCGAATTCAAGGGCCCTCAGGGCGCCGGCGTGCATGCGATTGATTGAGGTGGTTACTCCCGGGCCATGCCCTTGGAGGAGGGCAAACAGTCAACTATAGATCTTCAATATGTGGGGCGCCAGAGGGTCTGTCAAATAGCGGATACAGAAAAGTCAAAATTTGTCGCGGGCTCGGGGGTTCGGGGCCGGAGTTAATCAGAGGCAACCGGGGCAAATTGGAGCGGCCGGTTGCTTCTGAATACCACCACGCTGTCGAGCCCCGAAACCCCCGAACCCCCGACAAGCTTGTGTCTCAGGGAAGGTGGTTGATCGAGCTGGCGACCGCGGCCGCGCCGAAACCGTTGTCAATATTGACGACGGAGACCCCGCTGGCACAGCTGTTCAGCATCCCGAGCAAGGCCGCCAGACCCCCGAAGCTTGCCCCGTAACCGATGCTCGTCGGCACGGCTATAACCGGGACATCCACGAGGCCCCCGATGACACTGGGGAGCGCCCCTTCCATGCCAGCGGCGACGATCACCACCCGGGCGGCATTGAGCCGGGCGTGCTCGGCCAGCAACCGGTGGAGTCCGGCAACTCCCACGTCGTAGAGCCGATCAACCTGATTCCCCATCGTGTCGGCGCAGACCGCCGCCTCTTCAGCCGCCGCCTGATCTGCCGTGCCGGCGGCAACCACCAGAATCGTGCCCTTCCCGGTCGGCGGACCGTCGGCCCGGCGCGTAATGGCCCTGGCGACGGAATGAAACCGCGCGTCTGGAATCCGTTCAGCCACCGCAGTGTAGGCAGTGTCGTCGGTACGCGTGACCAGGAGCGTGTGACCTGCTGCCACGATGCGTTCGGCGATCGACGCAATCTGCTCAGGCGTCTTTCCAGGCCCGAAAATCACTTCCGGAAAGCCCTGTCGTGCGCTGCGATGGTGATCGACCCGGGCAAATCCAAGGTCTTCGAACGGGGCTTGGCGCAGATATTGAAGGAATCGATCCTGCGCAGACTCAGGTGTTAGGGCGCCGCTGCGAACCTGTTCGAGGAGGGTCTTGAGTTCGTGGCGCGTCATGCCGTGAGGCAAGGGTCACGCGCCTCCAAGTGCTTGACGCGCGTTGACTTCCAGTTCTGCTGAGCTATAGAATCGTCGATTGTGCGGCGTGACGGATTCATCTTCTTATGAGCCTGCCTCAGACACTGATCCTCGTCCTGTACTTCTTTGTCCTCAGCATTTTGGCAATCTACGGGTGGCACCGGTATTACCTTGTTTATCTTTACATGAAAAACAAGGGGCGGGCGCCCGAGGCGCTACCCGTCCTCGACGTGCTGCCTCGTGTCACGATTCAGCTTCCCATTTTCAATGAGATGTATGTCGCGGACCGGCTGATCGATGCCGTCTGCGAGACGGACTACCCGAATCATCTGCTCGAAATCCAGGTCCTGGACGACTCGACCGACGAAACCCGCGACATCGCCGAATCGGCGGTGCAGCGTCACGCGGCCAAGGGGCTCAACATCCGCTACCTGCACCGGGTTGATCGGCGTGGCTACAAAGCCGGCGCGCTCGAAGCCGGCCTGCGGGAGGCGACCGGCGAGTTCGTCGCAATTTTCGACGCGGATTTCATCCCCTCTCGGGACTTCCTGCAGAGGACGCTTCCTCACTTCTCCGACGCGCGGATCGGCATGGTGCAGGCGCGCTGGGGACACATCAACCAGGATTATTCGCTCCTCACGAAGATTCAGTCGATCCTGCTGGACGCGCACTTCGTCCTCGAGCACGGCGGCCGGAACCGGGCGGGGTGTTTTTTCAACTTCAACGGCACGGCTGGGGTGTGGCGCCGGGCTGCGATCGAATCGGCTGGTGGCTGGCAGCACGACACGCTCACTGAGGATCTCGACCTCAGCTACCGGGCGCAGCTCGCGGGATGGCGGTTCGTATTTCTCCCGGACGTGGTCTCACCGGCGGAAGTGCCCGTCGAGATGAACTCGTTCAAGTCGCAGCAGCACCGCTGGGCCAAGGGGTCGATTCAGACGTGCCTCAAGTTGATGCCGCGGATCCTTCGTTCGAAGCAGCCCCTCGGGGTGAAGGCCGAAGCGTTCTTCCACCTGTCGGCCAACTTCAACTACCTGCTGATGTCGGTCCTGTCCGTGTTGATGTTCCCCGCGATGTGGGTGCGCTACAACATGGGCTGGTACGAGATGCTCCTGATCGACGTGCCGCTGTTCGCGGCCGCCACCTTGTCCGTGTGCAACTTCTATATCGTGTCGCAGCGCGAGCTGTACCCGAACTGGCGCCAGCGCTTGAAGTACCTGCCGTTCCTGATGTCAATCGGCATCGGCCTGTGCGTCAACAACACGCGCGCCGTGCTCGAGGCGATCTTCGGCAAGCAGAGCGAGTTCGCGCGCACCCCGAAGTACGGGATCGAGCGTGACAGCGACGAGTGGGTTGGCAAGAAGTACCACCAGTCAGTCGGTGTCCAACCGTTCATCGAACTCGCGCTGGGCCTCTATTTCACGGGCACGGTGTACTACGCCCTCGCCAACCAGATTTACGGCACGCTGCCGTTCCTGATGCTCTTCCAGATCGGGTTCCTGTACACAGGGCTCCTGTCAATCCTGCAGCAGTACACCGGCGACGACGTGATGCTGAAGGCGCCGGAAATCGCGAAGTAGCGCGTTTTCTCCGGTCGCGCCGAATCCTAAGCTCTGCTATAGTGCGCTTCCCCACTAGGGGGACAGTCCCCATTCGGAAGGGGGACTGTCCCCCTTTCCCAGGAGCGCCTCAATGAACCGCGCGCGTCTCGCTCTCACGGCCCTCGTCAGCTGGGTCGTCTATCTCGGAGTCAGCTTTCTCGTCCATGCCGTGCTGCTGAAGAACATCTACATGCAGCACGCGAGCGCCATGCGGCCCGAGGCCGAAGCCAATGCGATCCTGCCGCTCGGGTTCGGCTTTGCTCTCCTGGGCTTTTTCGCATTCGCGTATCTCTACGCACGCACTTGTCAGGGCGGAGGCGTCGCCGAGGGGATCCAATTCGGCCTCATGGTCGGCGTGATCCTTTGTTGTTTCGGAACGATCTGGGACTACATGGTCTGGCCCGTCTCTCCCAGACTCGCCGCGCTCTGGATGGTCGACTACCTGCTCGAGTTCGCGCTGTATGGCGGGATCGTGGGAGCGCTCTATCAGCCCAACCATCGCCCTTACCGCGTACCGATTAATGCCTGACTTCCGCGGCGGGGCATAATCAAAGGATTATGTCGACCGACGCGAAACAGAAGGCCGGGCTGGAAGACGTCGTCGCCGCGTCGTCGGCGATCTGTTATCTCGACGGTGAGCGGGGTGTCCTGGCGTACTACGGGTACGACATCCACGACCTTGCCCGGGGCGCGACGTTCGAAGAAGTCTGCTATCTGCTCTGGCACGGCAGGCTGCCGAACCGTGCCGAGCTCGGCGACCTGCAGTCACAGCTCGTTGCCGCCCGTCCTCTCACCGACGCGGTTCTCCGGCTGTTGAAGCAGCTGCCGCCGGCCGACGGGATGGATACCCTCAGGACGATGACGTCGGTGCTTGGCCACTTCGACGTGGATGCGTCCGACAACTCACCGCAGGCGAACTATCGGAAGGCCGTTCGTCTCACCGGGCAGCTTGCGAGCCTGGTTGCCACCCACGGGCGCCTCCAGGCCGGCGGTGGTCCAATTCAACCGGACCCCGCACTGGGACATGCGGCGAACTTCCTCTATATGCTGACCGGCACGCGGCCGAATGCGCTGGCCACCCACGCGTTCGATGTTGCGCTAGTGCTCCATGCGGATCACGAACTGAATGCCTCGACGTTCGCCGCCCGGGTTGCGGCCGCAACGCTCACCGACCTTCACTCGGCAATCGTCGGAGCGATCGGAGCGCTCAAGGGACCGCTGCACGGCGGCGCCAATGCCGACGTCATGCGGCTGCTGATCGAGATTGGCCAGGACGCCACTCTTGATCGTATCGATGAAGCCATCCGCAGCCGTCTGGCGCGCAAGATCAAGATCCCCGGCTTCGGCCACCGGGTGTATCGGACCGAGGATCCGCGCGCCACGCATCTGCGCCGGATGTCGAAGGAGCTGGGCGAGCGTTCCGGCAACCGGCGATGGTTCGACATGTCCCAGCGGATCGAGCAGCTGGTGACCGGCGAGAAGAAGCTCTATCCCAACGTGGACTTCTATTCGGCGTCCACGTACTACACGCTCGGCATCCCGGTGGATCTCTACACGCCAATCTTCGCGGTCAGCCGCATCTCCGGCTGGACCGCGCATTGCCTGGAGCAATACAAGAACAACCGGCTCATCCGGCCGAGAACCGAGTACACCGGCCCCTCCTATCCACAGTCTTTTGTGCCGCTGGAACAGAGGTAGGCCACCCCCGCCCGTCAGAGCCCGCCAGTTATAATCGGATCGACTCGTCCCCCAAATGGATCAGCGCAAAATCCGCAATTTCTCGGTGATCGCCCACATCGACCACGGCAAGTCCACCCTCGCAGACCGGTTTCTCGAGATGACGGGCGCGCTGCAGGCGCGGGAGATGGAGGCGCAGGTCCTCGACTCGATGGACCTCGAGCGGGAGCGCGGGATCACGATCAAGGCGCATGCGGTCCGCCTCACGTATCACGCTGACGACGGGGAGGAGTACATCCTCAATTTGATCGACACACCGGGGCACGTCGACTTCTCATATGAAGTGACCCGCTCGCTCGCCGCTTGCGAGGGAGCGCTCCTGCTGGTCGATGCGTCTCAGGGTGTCGAAGCGCAGACACTGGCCAACGCATACCTCGCCGTCGACAACGGGCTCGACATCATCCCGGTCATCAACAAGATCGATCTTCCCGGGGCGCAGCCAGACGAAGCCAAGCGGCAGATTGAAGAGATCATTGGTCTCGACGCCGGCGGCGCGGTACTGGCCAGCGCTAAAGAAGGCACCGGCGTCCACGAGATCCTCGAAGCGATCGTGCACCGTCTTCCGCCGCCAAAGGGTGATCCCGGTGCGCCTCTGCGGGCCCTGATCTTCGACTCGTGGTACGACCCGTACCGCGGGGTGATCATCCTGACGCGCGTGCTCGACGGCGTCATCCGCGCCGGCATGAAAATCCGGCTGATGGCGAAAGGCCAGGAATACGAGGTCGATCAGGTCGGGGTGTTCTCGCCCAAGTCGGTGTCCGTGGAATCGCTGGGCGTCGGCGAAGTCGGCTTCATCTTCGCCGGCATCAAGACGGTCAGCGACGCGCAAATCGGCGACACCATCACCGAGGCCTCGCGGCCCACCTCCGAGCCCTTCCCCGGGTTCAAGGAAAGCAAGCCGATGGTCTTTGCGGGCCTCTATCCCGTCGAAGGCAGCGAGTACCCGGAGCTTCGCGACGCGCTCGAGAAGCTGCGGCTGAACGATGCGTCGTTCTTCTACGAGCCCGAGACGTCCGCCGCGCTCGGCTTCGGATTCCGGTGCGGCTTCCTCGGCCTGCTGCACATGGAGATCGTCCAGGAGCGTCTCGAACGCGAGTTCGACATGGACCTGGTGACGACGGCGCCGGGCGTTCTGTACCGGGTGACGACCACTGATGGCACGGTGCAGGAGATCGACAGCCCGTCGAAGCTTCCAGACACCGGCCGGATCGAGAAGATCGAAGAGCCGGTGATCACCGCGATGATGCTGACGCCGTCCGAGCACGTCGGCGCGATCCTTCAGCTTTGCCAGGAAAAACGCGGCGTTCAGAAGTCGATCGAGTATCTGGCCGCGGACCGTGTCCTGGTCACGTACGAGCTGCCGTTCAACGAGGTCGTACTCGATTTCTACGATCGCCTGAAGACGCTTTCACGCGGGTACGCGTCGCTCGACTACCACGTCACCGGTTACCAGGAGTCGCCGTTGGTGAAGCTCGATATCCTCGTGAACGAGGAGCCGGTCGACGCGCTCTCCGTGATCGTTCACCGCGACATGGCTTACCAACGCGGCCGCGCCCTTGCGTCGAAGATGCGGGAGCTGATTCCTCGCCAGATGTTCGAGGTCGCAATCCAGGCCGCGATCGGCAGCCGGATCATCGCCCGCGAATCCGTGAAGGCGCTCCGGAAGAACGTCCTTGCGAAGTGCTACGGCGGCGATATCACCCGGAAGCGCAAGCTGCTCGAAAAGCAGAAGGAAGGCAAGAAGCGGATGAAGCGGGTCGGCCGCGTCGAGATCCCGCAGGAGGCGTTCCTGGCGGTACTGAAGGTGGGACAGGAAACATAGCCGATGAGCACCAAGAAGAGCGTTGTCCGCGAGTACTTCGAGTCGATTGTGATCGCGGTGATCCTGGCGTTGTTCGTCCGCACCTGGGCGGTGCAGGCGTTCAAGATTCCGACCGGGTCGATGGAGAACAACCTGCTGATCGGCGATCACCTGCTGGTCAACAAGTTCGTCTTCGGACCCGCGGCCGGGGCCGAGCGCGCGGTTCTGCCGATGCGCGACATCCGCCGCGGCGACATCGTCGTCTTCAAGTACCCTGACGAGCCCGAACGGGACTTCATCAAACGGGTGATCGGGCTGCCCGGCGAAACGCTGGAACTGCGCAACAAGAAGGTCTACGTGAACGGGCAGCCGCTCGACGAGCCGTACGTACATTTCCTCGAGCCGGCGCACCACGCCCAGGAAGTCACCTCGTTCGATGTCCGCGAGCGCTATGGGCCGGTCACCGTGCCGGCCGGTCAGTACTTCGTGATGGGTGATAACCGGGACAACTCCCAGGACAGCCGGTACTGGGGATTCCTGCCGCGCGGATACATCAAGGGCAAGGCGTTGATGATTTATTGGTCGTACGATTCGGGGACGCCGACGGCTGAAGACGCCGGCCTCGGGGCCTCCGCGTCACGGCTGTTTTCCGTGGTGACCCACTTCTTCACGCGCACGCGCTGGGAGCGCCTGCTGCACCAGATTCACTGACCGACCGATAAAGGATCCGGGCAATGCTGCGGAACCTCATCCGGCTCGTCGTCCTGTTCCTCATCGCCCATGCCTTGTACCGGTTCGTCCCTGTCTACTTCCATCACTATCAGTTCAAGGACGCAGTCGGGGAGGCGGCACGGTTTTCCAAGGACCGTACGGATGTGGAGCTGGTCGATCGCGTGATGATCCTCGCCGAGCGCTATCAGATTCCCCTCGACAAGGACGCTGTCCAGGTGACCCGCGACAAGCAGACGACCTACATCAACCTGTCTTATCTGCAAGTAATCGAGTGGGTGCCGACCTACAAGCGCCCGATGCCGTTCACCGTCTCGGTGGACAGCTGGCACTGAATCCGGGCAGCAGACCTCAGGCCGACTGAAGGGCCGCACGGGCCGCTGCCGCCCCGGTAGTGGCCTCGGCCTCGAGCACGGAAACCAGGTCTCTCACGCGACCTACGTAGGCCTGATCGTCCAGGCCCGCCAGGTTGATGTCGACATTCAGGCGCGCGCCCTTTTCCCCCGCGGCCAGCAGCTCCAGCGCGACCCCGACGTCGCTCGCGGCGTTGGGGTTCCCGAATCTGGCGACGGTCGCGGCCGTTTCAATCGCGTCGTTACAGTGCCGCATGACTTCGAGCGGGGTCTCGACCGCCGCGCCGAGCGCGGCCTGAATCCGGTTCCGCCGCTCCGTCTTTTCCGCGTCCGATCCGCGAGGCAGACGGTAGGCGGCAACGACCGCGTCGTATGCTGCGCTGTCCTCATCGACCAGGCGCTCCAGCGCGGCACTGAGCTCCGCGCATCGTGACGCTGCTGCCTGCAGGCGTTCGACATCCTCCTCGGAGGCGGCTCGATGTTTGGTCATCGCGGCGACCATCGTCAGCAACGACGCCCCGAGCGCGCCAGCAAGAGCCGATACCGAGCCGCCGCCGGGCGTCGGGCTGGGATCGCGAATAGCGGCCAGCAGTTCGCGCAGCGATCGATCCGCCAGCTTCATGCGGTGACCCGCGACGTTGAAATGGCTCCTGACACCTGTTGCCCTTTTCTGAAGACCGAGACAATCGACGGCGCCCCGACGCGAACGAGGTTGATCGGGTCGCCGTTGACGACGACCAGATCCCCCAGCTTGCCCGGCTCCAGGCTGCCGACGCTGTCCGAGAGATCCAGCGACCAGGCGGCGTTGAGAGTTGCCGCGACGAGCGCCTCCTCGAACGTCATGGCCATGGCGAAGCAGGCGAGCGCAATCGCGAACGGTATACCGGGCGAGAACCCGCCGCCGGGGTTCAGGTCGGTTGCGAGCGCCACCGGCACACCCGCGGCAATCAGGGCGCGCGCCGGCGCATAGCGCGAAAGTTTCAGGTAGAAGGCCGCCGTCGGCAAGAGTGTCGCCGCGACGTTTGCCGAGGCGAGCGACGCGATGCCGCCGGCATCGACGTGGACCAGGTGATCGGCAGATCTGGCGCCGACCGCGGCCGCAACCCTCGATCCTCCCGTGGCGCCGAGCTCGTCGGCGTGAATCCGCGGCTTCAGCCCCGCCGCCGTGCCGGCCTCGAGAATCCGGGTTGCCTCCGCCGGTGTGAACACGCCGTCTTCGCAGAACACATCGCACCACTCGGCAAGGCCGGCGTGCGCCACTGCCGGAATCATTTCATCGACGACGAGATCCACGTACCGCTCGCGTGCCCCGCGATATTCGCTCGGTACCTCGTGTGCGCCCATGAAGGTGGACACGATCGTCATGGGTTCGGTGCGCCGCAGCGAGTCGATCACCCGCAGCAGCTTGATCTCATCGGCCGTCGTTAGCCCATACCCGCTCTTGATTTCACATGTCGTGGTTCCAGCCGCACGCATTTCGGAGAGCCTGATCCGGGCAACGTCGGCGAGCTCGGATTCCGACGCGGTGCGCGTGGCGGTCACGGTCGAAACGATCCCGCCGCCCGCCGCTGCGATCTGCGCGTAGGTCTCGCCTGCCAGGCGACGCCGCAGCTCCGCCGTCCGATCGCCACCGAACACGGCGTGGGTGTGGGCATCGACGAATCCCGGGACGATGCTGTGACGGCCCTGAAGATCGATGACGTGTGAAGCGGCGAGTTGAGAGATGTGGGAGGTCAGACGGTCGGACGGGCCGGCGAACAGAATGCGGCCATCACGAATGGCGACGGCGCCATCCGGGGTCGCGGTCACGTCGCCCTGCGCGGCGCCTCGCCTCGGGGCGGGACCGGCACACGTCAGCAGCCAGCGTGCATGAAGGAGAACGAGATCGGCGGGAACGGCTTCGGACGTCACGAGTCGAGCGCGGTCAACCGCTGAGCGAGTTGATCGTCGGTCAGGCCGGCAATTCGAAGGTGTTTGTCGCGGCTCTTCTCGCCGGCCACGATGGAGAAGTCCCGGCGAGGGTGATCGAGCAGATCCGAGAGAAACCTGATCAGGGCGTCGTTGGCGGCGCCGTCAACCGGCGCAGCCGCCAACCTGACGAGAAGCGCTTCACCTCGCTTGCCTGCGACTCCCGTGCGCCCGCTTCGCGGGATGACGCGCACGAGCAGCGTCGCCGGCTTACCCCCGCTCATCCGCCGCGCGAGGAGTATCCAGCCGCTGATGCTGCTGCGGAGGGTTCTCGAGCTGCCGCGGACGGTGCAGCAGCACCTTCTCGTCGGGGCGGTCCTGGTCCCGGATGAACTCGAGGGCATGGTAGAGCGCCTGGATCGACGCCTCGAGCGAGCCCTCGACACCCCGGCGGCGCAGGCGCATCTCGTTGATGTCGTGCTCGACTTCTCCGAGCCGGACCTGCGCCTTCTGCAACAGCAGGTCGGCCCGCCCCTGCGCCTCCTTCACGATCAGTTTGGCCTCGGTCTGCGCAGCCTCCTTGATTTCATCAGCCAGCCGCTGGGCGGTCAGGAGGGTATTGCGCAAATTCGCCTCGCGGTCGCGGTGTTCGGTCAGCAATGATTCCACCCGAATCAGATCCTGGCGCAGACGGTCGATTTCGCGGAGGGCATGTTCGTAATCGTCCGCGGCTTCGGTCAGCAACGCAACCACTTCGGTCTTGTCGAAGCCCCGCATCACGGTCTTGAACCGCTGCTGCCGCAGATCCAGCGGCGCGACCCGCATCCGCCGCTCGGCCGGCGACGATCCGGCGTCGGAGGCGGAGGTGCTCGAAGGGGGCATCTGAAATTCCATGGTTGTGTCCTCTGGTCGGTGTTTGTGATCGGCTTGCCGGCCGCCGCTGACTAAATTGTCTTTCGCCTACCAAAAATGGCAGTGCCGACGCGAACCAGGGTCGCACCCTCTTCGACCGCCGCCTCGAAGTCGTGGCTCATCCCCATCGACAGGTGTCCCAGCGATTCGGCCGGGATCCCCTCGGCGGTCAGGCGTTCGCGGAGCTGACGCAGCTTCACGAACCAGGGCCGGGTGACCTCCTGATTTTCGTTCCAGGGAGGCAGAAGCATCAGCCCTGCCAGCTTCGCGGCCCGGCTCTCGAGGGCGGCCCGGGCGAGGGCCAGGATCTCCTGCTCGGCGGCGCCATGCTTGGTGGTCTCACCTGCCAGGTCCGCCTGCAGCAGGATCTGCGGCGCTGCCCCCGCCTCTGAGGCGGCCCCATCCAGCCGCCCGAGGAGATCAATCGAATCGACCGAGTGGATTATCGCAAACGGCGCCGCCGCTTTCCTGGCTTTGTTTGACTGCAGGTGGCCGATCAGGTGCCAGCGCAACCCGGTGAGTCCGGTCGTGGAGGCAATTTTCCGCTCAGCCTCCTGGACCTTGTTTTCGCCGAAATCACGCTGTCCCGCTTCCCAGGCGGCCCGGACGTGATCGGCATCGAAGGTCTTGGAAACGGCGATGAGGGTGATGTCAGCGGGGTTCCGGCCGGCGCGCCGCGCGGCGTCGTCGATGCGCGACCTCACGTGCGCGAGGTTGTCCGCGATCTGATCAGTTGTCATTCTCGGGAGGGCCGGAGCGCTTGTCCGCCGTAGCCCGGAGGGCCGAACACGTCGCCGAAAGGGGAGCGGTGCAGTGGTCCGGCCGCGACCGGACCACTACACATCGCAACGCTGGTTACTTCTTGATCTGCCCCAGGATCCCCTTGGCCTGCTCGGCGTATTTGCCGGAGGCATCAAGCTTCAGGTACTCCTCGAACGACGCTGCCGCCTCGGGCATCTTGCCCTGATTCAGGTTCGCCATTCCGAGCCAGTAGTGCGCTTCGGCGAGCTTGGGATCGAGCTTCACGGCCTCCTCGAAGGCCTTCTTCGCGTCGTCGATGCGGCTGGCGTTCCAGGCGATGACGCCCTGGTTGAACACGGTCGACGCGCTCGCGCCGCCGGGTGCCGCCGCGCCAAGCTTGGCTGCCTGGGCGCTCGCTTCAGCCGCCTGATCGAACTTCTTCTGCGCGTTATAGAGGTTCGCAAGACCGTTGTAGGCCTCGACCGAGCTCGGATTGAGCTCGAGGGCCTTCTTGTAGGTGCCCTCGGCCGCCTCGTAGTCTTTTTTGGCCATCTGCAGCGATGCGATGTTCGTCAGACACTCGCCGCACTTTGGCACTTGCGCGACCACTTCGTTGAACTTGGCAATCGCCTCGTCGTACTTGTTTGCCTGGCTCAGCTTGACGCCTTCCTCGAAGGCTCCACGGATGGCGGCATTCCTTTCCGCGGCCTTCTTGGCCTCCTCCGGCGATATGTTCCCGCCGGCCCCGCCGGGCTTCAGCGCGAGGTTCACTTCAGCTGCGTCGAGGCCGATCCGCTGCTCGCGGCTGTCCGAAAGGTTGTCCTTCGTGGCGGTGACCTTGTACTGCCCCGGCGGCAGCCCAATCTGGATGTACTCTCCCCTCCGGTTCGTCTGGACTTTGAACTTTCGGCCCATGCCGTCTGTGGCCTCGATAATCACATCGGCCTTCTCGACCGGCTGATTTTTGGCGTCGACGACTTTGCCCTTGACCTGACCGGTCTGAGCCAGGGCGGGTGATCCCACCAGTGCCAGGCCCAGTACGAGAAGACTCGGCATCAGCGCCCGGCGGATGAATGCGCTCATCGCAACCTCCGTGCTCCCTTATAAACGCGGATGGGATCCGCGGGTGATTTGCAACCTGTTCAGTCTACACGAACCGGCCCAGGTATACGGCTCGAGTGGGCATCATGCCTATGATTGCGAGCGGGGGAGCCAATGACTCGACCAAGGAAAGAAAGCTCGAGTGTCCTCGAGCGGTCCGCAGATCGCATCGCCGCAGCGGTCACGCACTGGGCGGGCAGCAGCTGGGGCTTCGGGATGGCACTCGGTACGGTGATCGTCTGGGCGGTCACCGGTCCGGTGTTCCGCTGGTCCGACACGTGGCAGCTCGTGATCAACACGGGTACGACAATCGTCACGTTCCTGATGGTGTTCCTGGTGCAGCGCACCCAGAACCGCGACGGCCTGGCCATCCAGTTGAAGCTGAACGAGCTGGTTGCGGCCATTGAGGGCGCGAGCAACCGGTTGATCGACGTCGAAGATCTGTCGGAGCAGGACTTGAAAGCGCTTCACGCGCACTTTCGGCGGCTCGTCGATCGCGCAAAGGGTGAAGGGGACATCACGGCCTCGCATTCAGTCGAAGAGGCCGAACACCGCCACCGGGCGAAACAGGGGAAGACGAAGCCGGATCAAAAGGACGACGGCGCGAAGAAGCGCGCGACGTCGTCGAGGACGTGAGTCACCGGCGCGGGCGGGAGTGACGCCAGGAATCGGCGGCCGTACGCCATGGTCCGCAGCCGCGGATCGAGCACCGCCAGGACGCCGCGATCGAGCCGGTGGCGCAGCAACCGGCCGAGGCCCTGCTTGAGGGCGAGCACCGCCAGCGGAATCTGGTACTCGCCGAACGCGGACCCCCCCCGTGCAGTGATGGCCTCGATGCGGGCCGCGGTGATGGGATCGCCGGGCGACGCGAACGGCAGCTTGTCGATAATCACGCAGCTCAGGGCCTCACCGACCACGTCCACACCCTGCCAGAAGCTCGAGGTCGCCAGCAGCACGGCGTTGGGCGTGGCCTTGAAGTCGCGCAGCAGCGCGGAACGTGGCGCGGTGCCTTGCACGAGTATCGGGAACTCGAGCTCGGACTCGGCAACCGATCGCACCTCGCGGAGGTTCGCGTAGCTCGTGAAGAGCACGAACGCCCGACCGTTCGTGCGCTTGAGGATTTCGACAATCTCCCGGGACGCAGCCCGAATGAACTGCGGCGAGCGCGGATCCGGCATGCTTCGCGGCAGGTAGAGGATCGCCTGGCGGGCATAGTCGAACTCCGAGTCGAGCCGGATCTCGTCGGCGTCGCTGACCCCCAGCCGGCTCCGGAAGTATCCGAAGGAACCGTCCGAGGTGAGCGTGGCGGACGTGAAAACCAGCGTCTTCATCCGATCGATCAGGACTTCGCGAATGATGTACGAGACGTCGATTGGTGACGCGCGGAGGTAGACGCCACGGTGGCGGATCTCGAGAAAATATACGTAGTCGGGATCATCAGCCCGGAGCAGGAACCTGATGTCGTCGCGCGCCTCGCCGGCGCGACGGGCCATCGCCAGCACCTCCTCGGAGATGTCCCTGGTCAGCGCGATGTCCGCCTCGACGGCATCGAGGGCGCCCACCAGCGCGAGGCCTGCTTCGGCGGCCTTCGCCGTGTCGCCGGGCCGGATTCGCATCCGCGAGTCCCCGCCGGATCCGGCGCCGCCTTCGAATCGAAGCAGCTGCAGCGCCGAGAAGAACATCCGGGCGTGATCACGAACACGCGTGACGTCGGTCCGAAGGTCGTCGGCCTTCTCGCGGTCGGCAATCAGATCGGTGTTCGCCGCGCGATCGAGATCCCGCGCGAGCGCCTCGATGCGGTAATTGCTGACACCGCGACCGAAGTACTGGGTCGCCACGTCCTCGAGCTGATGCGCCTCGTCGATGACTGCTCGTTCGCAGGCCGGGATCACCTCGCCGTAGGCGTTCTGCCGCACCGCCGCGTCGGCGCACAACAGGTGATGGTTGACGATCACCACGTCGGAGGCGGCGGCCCGCTGCCGCATCTTCGTGACGAAACAGTCGTCGTAGCGCGGGCACTCGGCGCCGATGCAGTTCTCGGCGCTCGCGGAAACGTCCGTCCAGAGCGCCGCATCCTCCGGTAGATCTTCGAGCTCGGCCCGATCGCCGGTTTCGGACTGACGCGACCACTCGTCGATCATCCGGATCGCCTGGGTCTCATCGTTCGTCTTGATCGCGCCGCTGTCACGCCACGCCTCGAATCGGTGCAGGCAGAGATAATTGCCGCGCCCTTTCATGTAGGCCGCGGTGAACGGCACGCCGAGCGCCTCGCGAAGGATCGGAAGATCCTTGAAATAGATCTGTTCCTGCAGGTTCTTGGTGCCGGTGGACACCAGCACGCGGTGGCCGCTGAGGATGGCGGGGATGAGATACGCCAGGGTCTTGCCCGTACCCGTCCCCGCTTCGGCCAGGAGGATGCCGTCCTTTGTGAACGCCTTAGAGACGGCGGCCGCGAGGCGCACCTGCGCCTCGCGCGTTTCGAACGCCGGGATCGACCGGGCGAGCGGGCCGGCCGGCGCCAGCGCCGAGGCGACCGCGGCCTGAAGCTCTACGCCTCCGGATACAGGGGGAACCTGCGGCACAGCGATTCGACTTCCGACCGCACCATGTTCAACACTGCGTCGTCTTCGGGCGATGCCAGGGCGCGCGCGATGTACTCCGCAATGGCGTCCATCTCGGGCTCGCCCATCCCGCGGCTGGTGACCGCAGGAGTGCCCACCCGGATGCCGCTGGCCACCATCGGGGGATTCTTGTCGAACGGAATCGCGTTCTTGTTGACGGTGATTCCGGCCTTTCCGAGCGCCGCTTCCGCCACCTTGCCGGTGAGACCCTTCGAGAACACATCGACGAGCATCAAGTGATTGTCGGTCCCGCCTGACACCAGCCGGAACCCGGCTTGGGCGAGGCCGGCGGCGAGCCGTTTGGCGTTGGCGACGATCTGCTGCTGGTAGGCTGCGAATCCCGGCTCGAGCGCTTCCTTGAAGCAGACCGCCTTGGCCGCAATGACGTGCATCAGCGGTCCACCCTGAACGCCGGGGAACAGCGACCGGTCCAGATCCTTCGCGTACTGCGCGCGGCAGAGCACCATGCCGCCGCGCGGTCCGCGCAACGTCTTGTGGGTCGTCGTGGTGACGAAATCGGCGTGTGGGACCGGGCTCGGGTGCACCCTGGCGGCCACCAGGCCGGCGATGTGGGCCATGTCGGTGACTACGGGGGACCCGACGTCGCGTCCGATCCTGCCGATGCGTTCGAAGTCGAAGACTCGCGGGTACGCGCTCGCCCCCACCATGATCATCTTCGGTTTGTGCTCGTGGGCGAGCCGCTCGAACTCGTCGTAGTCGATGCGCTCGTCCTCGGCCCGGACGCCGTAGGGAACGATCGTGTACAGCTTGCCGGAGAAGTTGAGCGGGTGGCCGTGCGTGAGATGGCCGCCGTGAGCGAGGTTCATCCCGAGCACGGTGTCGCCCGGCTTCAGGAGCGTGAAGTACACGGCCATGTTCGCCTGCGCGCCGGAATGCGGCTGCACGTTGGCGTGCTCGGCGCCGAACAGCTCCTTGGCGCGGGCGATCGCGAGCGATTCGGCCACGTCGACGAACTCGCAGCCCCCGTAATAGCGCTTCCCGGGATAGCCTTCGGCGTACTTGTTGGTCATCACCGAACCGGCCGCCTGGAGGATCGCCTGGCTGACGAAATTCTCGGACGCGATCAGCTCGAGCCCGGAGTTCTGACGTTGGACCTCGTCTTTGATCGCGCCAGCGATCTCGGGATCGGTCTCAGCCAGCGTGCGCCAGCGTGAATTCGCAAGAGTAGAAGTCGGCATTGATATCCTGTCTTTAGCTTCCGGGTCGCCGGCAAGGCAAAAGGCAGAAGGCAAAAGGCAAAACCGCAAATCTGGTAGTTCTGCCTTCTGCCTTTTTCCTTTTGCCTTGACAGCGAAGGCCCTAAACCCGTTTCTCGAGCTCGGCAATCTGCTGGATGCGGCGTAAATGCCGTCCACCTTCGAACTCGGTCGTCAGCCACAGCGCGACGATCTCGTCTGCCAGCCCGCAGGCCACGATCCGCGCACCGAGCGCCAGCACGTTGGCGTCGTTGTGCTGCCGCGACATCCGCGCGGTGTAAAGATCGTTGCAGAGCGCGGCGCGCACGCCGGGCACCTTGTTGGCGGCGATCTGCTCCCCTTGACCGCTGCCGCCAACTACGATTCCGCGGTCGGCACGGCGGCCCACCACCACCCGCGCCACGTTCGCGCAGATCTCCGGGTAGTCCACCGGTTGGGTGTCATGCGTGCCGAGGTCGTCGACCTGGTATCCGAGTCGCGTCAGCGTCGCTACGAGGTGCTGTTTGAGCGCAAATCCGGCGTGGTCGGCGCCGATCGCGATCTTCATGACTGTGGAATTATAGCGTGGTGGCCACGGTCACCATCACCAGACGCGGCGACCAGCGCCTGCGCAACGGACATCCCTGGATCTACAAGTCCGACGTCGCCAGGGTCGAGGCTGCGGCGGGCGACATGGTACAGGTCCTCGACAGCCGCGGACATCCCGCCGGCCATGCGCTCTTCAGCGATCGCTCGGAGATCGCGCTACGAATGTTCAGCCGCGGACCGGAGGCGCCAACGCTCGACACCTGGCGCGGGCGACTGCGGCAGGCCTTTGCGTTTCGCGACGCACTCGAGATCGATGCCTCGGCCTTCCGGCTCGTACACGGCGAAGCCGATCTGTTGCCGTCACTCGTGGTCGATCGGTACGGTCCCTATCTGGTGGTGCAGGCCCTGTCGCAAGCCACCGATCGCCTGCTCCCGGAGCTTACGAGCCTGCTCGTCGACATCGCCGCGCCGGCCGGGATTCTGGCGCGAAACGACCCGCGTGTGCGGCTGCTCGAGGGGCTCGAGCAGCGGGTCGAGCTGCTGCATGGAACGATGCCCGAGACGGTCGAAGTCCGGGAAGGACGCGTGACCTACGAGGCCGATCTCTTTCGCGGGCAGAAGACCGGCCTGTTCCTCGATCAGCGTGAAAACCGGGTCGCCGCCGCCCGCTACGCTCGCGGCCGGCTCCTCGACGCTTTCAGCTACAACGGCGGTTTCGCGCTGGAGCTGGCGCCCGCGTGTGACCAGGTGCTGGCGATTGATATTTCCGAGGCGGCGGTGCTGCGCATCCGCGAGAACGCGAAGCGAAATGGATTCCACCACGTCGAAGCGCGGGCGATGAACGTCTTCGACGAGCTGCGCGAGCTGGAGCGTCGCGGCGACGTGTTCGACACGATCGTCCTGGATCCGCCGGCCTTCGCGAAGAACAAGGCCGCGCTACCAAAGGCGCTCTCCGGCTACAAGGAAATCAACCTGCGCGCGCTGAAGCTGCTGCGGCCTGGTGGGTTTCTCATCACATGCAGCTGTTCCTACAACGTCAGCGAAGCCGACTTCGCGGAAGTGATCGCCAGCGCCGCCCTTGACGCGCACGCGGACGTGACCGTCGTCGAGAAGCGGATGCAGGGGCGCGATCATCCGGTGCTGATGACAGTACCGGAGACGTACTACTTGAAGTGCTTCATTCTGAGGAAGCTGTCAGGCTGAGCTTGGGATTGATCCTATTCATGCCTGAGAGCCGCCACCGGATTGATCCCGAGCGCCCGGGCAGCAGGGACGCAGCTTGCGACGAGCGCGATCACCGCAACGGCGGCGGGCACCATCAGGAACGTTGCGGGATCGGTCGCGCTGATGCCGTACAACATTGATGTCAGCAGCCGGGTTGACGCCCAGGCCGAGACGAGGCCGAGCACGACACCGGCGAGGATCACGCGGCCGCCCTCGCGGGCGAGCAGCGCGAGCACCTGCCCGGGCTGGGCGCCGAGCGCCACGCGGATGCCGATCTCGCGCGTCCGCCGCTCGACCGCGAACGCGACGATGCCGTAAACGCCGACGGCCGCGAGCACGAACGCCATCAACCCGCAGAAGGTGACCAGCGCGACCGTCAGCCGGTTGGCGGCAACCGCCTCGGCCAGATGGTCCTCGAGCGTCATCGTCCTGAACACCGCGACGTTGCGGTCCACCGCGGTCGCACGGCGGCGGACGGTCTCGGCGTATTGCGCTGGGTCGCCGGCGGTGCGGACGACGAGAAAGGCGCGGCGGGGGAGATCGCGCCCGAGCCGATAGAACACTACCGGGTCGGGCAGGTCCTGGAGGCCGCTCCGTCTCTGCACCGCAACCACGCCGATGATCTCGAGCTCGACCTTGCCCGACACCGTAACGAGCCGCCGGCCAACCGCCTGGCCGCCGAAGTAGCGATTGGCGAGGACGTCGTTCACGACGACGACCGGCGCATTGGGCGCATCGGACGATTCGAACAGCCTTCCCTGCACCGCCCGGATCCCCATCGTGGCGAAGTAGTCACGATGGACCGTATTGACGTGAAGTTCCATGTCCTCGCCCGGGCGCGGCACGTAGCCGGGCACCGAGAACAACCGCCGGGACCCGCCGGCGACAGGCACCATCCGCGCGAGGCTGGCCCGTTCGACGCCGGGAATCGTGCCCATGTCATCGAGGAGCGCGTCGTAATATGCGGTCACCTGTTCGTTGGTCATCACCGACGGCACCTCGATCGATGACAGCACCGCCTGCCGCGTCGAGAAGCCCGGGTCGGCGTTCATCGCGTTGGTCAGGCTGCGCGCGAGCAGGCCCGCGGACACGAGCAGCACCGAGGCGACGGCGATCTGGGCGGTGACGAGCACGTTCCGCATGTTGATCACGCGCCCGGACTCGCTGCTGCGGCTGGCATTGGCTGCGAGGGCGTTCACCGCGGAGGCTCGAATCCCGTGAAGCGCCGGCGCGAGACCGAACACCAGCCCGCTCAGGCCCGCCGCCAGGAACGTGAACAGGATGACTTGCGCGTCGATCCCGGCGTCGAGGAGAGCCGCCACTTCTGGCGGGAAGTACGAAGGCAGGACGTCGGCGGTCCACAACGCCACGAGCAGCCCCAGCGCGCCGCCGGCACAGCCGAGCAGGAGGCTTTCGGTCAGCATCTGCCGGACGATCCGCGAACGGCGGGCGCCGAGCGCCAGGCGGACGGCGATCTCCCGACCACGTGCGGTTGCGCGCGACAGCAGCAGGCCTGCTACGTTGGCGCAGGCGATCAGCAGTACGAGAATGACCGCCGTCATCAGCGTCGCGCCAACCATGACGACTTCGCCGCGGAACCGCGGATGAATACGGGTGTGCGGGCGGACCGCCATCGGGCGCGGGTCGTTCGGCTGCCTGAGCGTCCCGCGATTGCTCTGCGGAAACTCGGCGGCGAGTCGCGCGGCGATGGCGTCGAGCTGGACTTGCGCCTGCCGCAGGCTCGACCCGTCCCGAAGCCGCCCCACGAGCGACAGGCCGCGGTTGCCGCGGATCGCCGCCGGCTGCGCCGGCAGCGGCGTCCAGATTTCGATCGGAACGCCAAGATTCAGCCCCGAGAAACGCGACGGCGCGACGCCGACGATCGTGAGCGACCGGCCGTCGAGCACGACCTGCGATCCCACCGCGGACCGGGACCCGCCGAACGCGCGGTGCCACAACGCGTCACCAATCACGGCGACTGGGGGTGCGCCCGGGGTCCAATCGGTGGTGCCGAGGTGGCGCCCCATCGTCGGGCTCAGTCCGAGGATGTCGAAAAATTCGGCCGAGACGGCGCTGGTGCCGAGGCGGTAGGTGGCATTGCCGACCGCCATGTTTGCCGCGCTCTCGGTGAAGGCGGCCAGTCCGTCGAACGCCGTTGCGTCCTGCTTGATCGAGACGTAGTCAGGATACGAAGAGGTGCCGAACAGCCCGCTGCTGAAGTCGCTCGTGAACACTGACACCAGCGTCCCGGGATCGCGGACGCCGGGCGCCGGACGAAGGAGCAGTGCATTGACGAAGCTGAAAACGGTCGCATTCACCCCGATGCCGACTGCGATGGTGAGCAGCGCCAGGGCGGTGAATCCCGGCGCCTTCGCGAACGAGCGGATCGCGTAACGAAGGTCCTGCAGGAGCTTGTCCATGGACTGCAGAGCTCAGCGAGAGGCGTGCCACCTCGGCAATCTCGAAACGGCGTGGGATCTCGCAATCGATGCTGGTTGCGGCACCAGACGGCTTGTTCGATTCCGGCATGGCTCGTCCCGTCGCCGGACAGTCGCGCGGGCCGTGCGGGTGCTATATTTCGAACACTACCATGGCCAACAGCACCCGTACGGCATTCGTTCCGCTGGCAGGTTCCGAGTTCTCGTCGGCGTTCCCCAGTTCACGCAAGGTCTACGTCGAGGACCGCGGCGTGCGCGTGCCGATGCGGGAAATCGCCCTCTCGAACGGTGAGTCGCTCCGCGTGTACGACTCGAGCGGTCCGCAGGGAGTCGACGTCCGAGCCGGGCTGCCGAAGTTGCGCGAGCCCTGGGTCGCGCCGAGGCGGGGCACCGGGGCGGTCACGCAGCTGCATTTCGCGCGTCGCGGCACTGTGACGCCCGAGATGGAGTTCGTTGCCATCCGCGAGGGCCTCGACCCCGAGTTCGTGCGGTCCGAGATCGCGCGCGGCCGCGCGATCATTCCGGCCAACGTCAACCACCCCGAGCTGGAGCCGATGATCATCGGGCGCAACTTCGCGGTGAAGATCAACGCCAATATCGGCAACTCCGCGGTCAGCTCCTCGATCGACGAGGAAGTCGAGAAGCTGCGCTGGGCGACGCTCTGGGGCGCCGACACGGTGATGGATCGCTCGACCGGCCGGCAGATCCATGAAACTCGCGAGTGGATCCTGCGCAACTCGGCGGTCCCGATCGGTACCGTCCCGATCTATCAGGCGCTCGAGAAGGTCGGCGGCAGGCCCGAGGATCTGACCTGGGAGATCTATCGCGACACGCTGATCGAGCAGGCCGAGCAGGGCGTGGACTACTTCACGGTGCACGCGGGCGTCCTGCTGCGCTACATCCCGATGACCGCTCGCCGCGTGACCGGGATCGTTTCGCGCGGCGGCTCCATCCTGGCGCGGTGGTGCCTGGCGCATCACGAGGAGAACTTCACCTATACGCGCTTCCGCGAGATCTGCGAAATCATGCGCGCCTACGATGTGTCGTTCTCGCTCGGTGACGGGCTGCGGCCCGGATCGATCGCCGACGCCAACGACGAAGCGCAGTTCGCCGAGCTGAAGACCCAGGGGGAGCTCACGCGGATCGCCTGGGAGTACGACGTCCAGGTCATGAACGAAGGCCCCGGGCATGTTCCGATGCATCTGATCAAGGAGAACATGGAGAAGCAGCTCGAGTGGTGCGACGAAGCGCCGTTCTACACGCTCGGGCCGCTCACGACCGATATCGCGCCTGGCTACGACCACATCACGTCCGCGATCGGTGCCGCGCAAACCGGTTGGTACGGTACCGCGATGCTCTGTTACGTCACACCCAAGGAGCATCTCGGACTGCCCGACCGCAATGACGTGAAGGCCGGCGTCATCGCGTACAAGATCGCCGCGCATGCCGCCGACCTCGCGAAAGGCCATCCCCGGGCGCAGGCGTGGGACGACGCGCTGTCGAAGGCGCGCTTCGAGTTCAGGTGGGAAGATCAGTTCAACCTGGCGCTCGACCCGGTAACCGCACGCGCGTACCACGACGCCACGTTGCCGGCGGAAGGAGCCAAGGTCGCGCACTTCTGCTCGATGTGCGGGCCCAAGTTCTGCTCGATGGAGCTGACCCAGCAGGTGCGCGCAATGGCCGCCGAAGGCATGGCCGAAAAGTCGCGCGAGTTCCGGGAGAAGGGCGGGGCGATCTACCTGAAGCAGGAATAGTGGCCGTCAGCGGCCTGATGGCGCGGCCCACTCGCGAAACCAGTTGAGAACCACGTTCAGCCGCGTGAACTGCCGGTTGCTTTTGATCATCACGAGCCGCTGACCGTCAGCCGTCACGTCGTAGTTGGTATCGCCCCGATGGTCGCTTTCAAAGATCCCCTGGAAGAGCAGGCGCGGCGCGTCGGAGTCCAGCGAGGGTGTGTGGCGGATCGTGACCGCCATCATCTTGTCGGCGTTGCGGTAGAAGAGTTCAGCGCCGGACGCCGCCCAGGCCGGCTCCGAACCTCCATCGGTGGATATCTGTCGCTGCGCGCCCGCCCCCGGATAGGCTCGGAGGTAGACCTCCTCCTGTCCGGATTCATCTGATGTGTACGCGAGCCAACGGCCGTCGGGCGAGAACATCGCTCCATGCTCGTTGAACGGCGTCGCAAGGAAAGGTCGGGCTGGCTCACCCCCGCCCGGGAGAACCCAGATATCCCCCTCGAACCCCTTGAACTCAGTGAACGCGAGCACCCCGTCACGCGACCAGGAGCTTACGTGGGACGCGAGTTGACTGGTCCGAAGCACCTCCTCCTTGCCGCTGCCGTCTACGGATTTCGAAAAGATCGTTCGAGGTTGACCTGCGCGGGATGACGAGTACGCCACGCGCGTCCCGTCGAACGACCACACGGGTGTCTCGTTTTCACCCGGCTCGGTCGTGAGGCGTGACAAGCCTCCGCGATCGATGCCGGTGAGCCAGATGTCCGTGTCGACACCGCGGATGGCAAAGGTCAGCCGCCGCCCGTCGCGGGCGAGGCGGGGCTGGTTGAACGTGCGCTGCGGTACCAGCAGCTCACGCGAGTTGCCCTGTCGGTCGACTTCCACGAGTCGGTACTCGGCCAACGTTCCGGGCACGTACGCCAGAGTTCCTTCGTTCGAAACGCCGAAATGGGCGGCACCGGTGACCCTGTTGGTTTCGAGGCCGTCGAGGACCGGAAACGGCACGCCTGTGACCTGGAAGCTCGCGAGACTGAACGGCACCGCCATGATGGTGGCGGCGCGCGCATACACCAGGTGCCCGCTGGTCAGGTACCGTGCGTCTGTTCCGCCGCTGAGAACCGTTGAGCGAACGCCGGTATCAAGACGATGGATGGCCAGCTGCGCGTCATCGAAGATGCCCCCTCGCCACACGGTGAACAGCACGGCCTTTCCCCCCGGCAGAAGATGTGGCCACCGATGTGCGAGCTCGCCGTTGGCCGTGTCGAGCGCGGTCACCGGCTGTGGCGTTCCTCCGGCCGCGGGAATGCGGGAGAGACCGCTCGTCGGATTGCCGGCGAAGATGATGGAGTCGTCTTCGCCCCAGGTCGCCCCGAATGTCGCTGGCGCCGCGGCAAGCGTGGTCGGCGCCCCGCCGGCGACCGGGACCTTTTTCAGCTGTCCATTCGCGGAAAACCCAAGCCATCGACCGTCCGGGGAGAAAAAGGGATCGCTGCCCCCTTCGGTTCCCGGAAGAGGCTGCGCTTGCAGCTGGTTGAGCGGCCGCACGAAAATCTGCGTCTTTCCCCGGCGTGCGGCGACGTACGCCAGGCGGCTGCCGTCCGGAGACATGGCGACGGCTCGCTGCACGTCGAGGGCAAGGAGTTGGCCGGGGTCCGCCGTCAGGGGGAATCGCGAGACGGGACCCCGATCGGGAACCCGTCCGCTCAAGGACAGATAGAGAGACGTCGCAAGCAGCGCAACGACGGCAGTCGACGCGAGGACGATCGCCGCCGTCCGGCGCCGTCGCACAGGGGCCGATTCCGACAGTAGCGAATCCCCGGCATCCCTGATGCGCTGGATCTGCAGTTTCAGATCGTGCGCGCTCTGCCACCGTTCGTCCGGATCCTTTGCGAGGCAGCCGCGAATCAGCCAGTCGAGCGCCGGCGGCGTCAACGCCTGCAGCTGCGAGACAGGCGGCGGATCCTTGTGCAGGATGGCCCCAATCAGGCTCGCCTGGCTGGTCGACTCGAAGGCCTTGCGCCCGGTCACCATCTCGTAGAGGGTGGTGCCAAAGGCAAAGATGTCGCTGCGGACGTCCGCGTCCTGCCCTTCGAGTTGTTCCGGCGCCATGTACTGAAGCGTCCCAAGCAGCGTCCCTTGGCTGGTCAGCGGTGTGGACTGAGTGGGCGCCAGGGACAATTCCGCAACCGTCTGCTGGGCGACCGTCAGTCGAAGTTTCGCGAGGCCGAAGTCGAGGAGCTTGGCCCCGGTCCTGGTGACCATGATGTTTGACGGCTTGAGATCCCGGTGGACGATGCCGTGCCGGTGTGCTTTGTCCAGTGCTTGCGCGATCTCGAGCGCATATCGGATCGCTCTCTCGAGTGGCAGACCCCCTTTCGTGAGGCAGGCCGCGAGTGTCTCTCCTTCGAGGTACTCCATGACCAGGAAGTCAGTACCCCGGTGTTCGCCGACGTCGTAGAGCGCGCAGATGTTGGGATGGCTGAGGCCAGCGATCGTTTCCGCTTCCCGCTTGAAACGCTCGCGCGCCCCGGGCCATTCCTTGGGAGCCGACAGGACCTTGAGGGCGACGGTGCGATTCAGGCGAATGTCCCTCGCCTTGTACACCTGGCCCATGCCGCCAGAGCCGAGAGGCGCAACGATCTCGTACGGACCAAGCTGGATCCCGGCGGCGATTGCTGATGGATTCATGGACGGGGCGTCGGATTATAGTCCCCTGCAGAGAAAGTCGCGACTCGCGACCCTGTCCTGGGCCGCGCACCCAGGAATGCATACAATCTGCGATATGACCATCAGTCGTCGGACTGTTCTGGCCGGTCTCGCTGCGGCACCGGCCATCCTCCGCGCCCAGCCGCGCAAGGAGCGGCTCCCGATCTCGTTCTCGACGCTCGGCTGCCCGAAGTGGCCCTGGAAGCGCGTGCTCGAGCAGGCTTCCCAGATGGGTTACGCCGCGATCGAGGTGCGCGGCATCGAGATGAAGATGGATCTGCCGACGCTGCCCGAGTTCAGCGGGACGGGGTTGAACCAGGCCATCAAGGATCTCGATGCCCTCGGACTGAAGATCAGCGATCTCGGCGCCTCGGCACGGATGCACGAGGGTGATCCCAAGGTGCGGCAGGCGCAAATGGACGAGGGTCGCCGGTTCATTGATCTCGCCCAGCAGCTGAAGACTCCTTACGTCCGTGTGTTCGGCGACAAGATTCCTGCTGGCGAACAGAAGCGCGATGTGATGGCGCGCGTCATCGAAGGCCTGCGCACGCTCGGCGAGCATGCGAAGGGCAGCGGGGTCACGGTCCTGCTCGAGACGCATGGCGATTACACCGATTCGCCGACGGTGGTGGAGTTGATGAAGGGCGCCGCGATGGATACGGTGGCGTTGGTGTGGGACGCCCATCACACGTTCGTCGCCGGGAAGGAACAGCCGAAGACGACGTTCGCCGCGCTGAAGCCGTGGGTGCGTCACACGCACCTGAAGGACTCGAGGCCGGATGGCAAGGACGTCAAGTATGTCTTGACCGGCACCGGCACCGTGCCCGTCCGCGAGCAGGTGCGTCTCCTGAAGGCCGCCGGATACAAGGGCTATTACGGCTTCGAGTGGGAAAAGGGCTGGCACCCGGAGATCGAAGAGCCGGAGGTCGCGTTCCCGCAGTTCGTCGAGACGATCCGCGGATATCTCGGATCTTAGGGCTCAGTGGAGTGAGTGGCTTCTGGCTTTAGCCGGAAGGCTCACCGCACCTTCTTTCCGTCGATTCGGGTTGCCGTCGCTGGGTCGTTCCGATCTTCCCGCCATGTCGGGTGGCTGAAGTGGATCACGCGGTCGCCGTTGTGCGAGATCACCGCGTTGTCGAACATCAGCACGCCGATCTTCCGCCAGTTCTGAAACGTGCGCCGTTCCCGCGCCGCCGGTCCGCTCTTCTGGCCTTCGTCTGTCACCTCGATGTCGAATGTCAGCGTGCGCTTCGGGAACGGATCGCCGCGATCGAAGATCTGCGCCATGACCTCGTCTCGGAAGTCGAGATTGGTGCCGTGGATCCTCGGCTGATCACGCGAGACGGGAAGCCGGAGGAACTGCGGGGTCCGCGTCGGCTCCTCCGCGGATTTTCCTAATTCAGCGATCGGATAGAGCTGACGGACGCCTGGCTCCTGATCGACCCTGTTGAACGTCATCCCGACCTTGAGCAGCACGCTGAAGCCCGAGACGCCTCGTCGCGAGACGGTGATATCCGGCGCGTTCCGCAGTTCGGCGTCGTTGATGTACATGCTGTCGGCGCCGCCGATGTCCTCCTGCGTGAAGAAATTGGCGGTAGGCAGCGGCGCGTGGTGATTGGGATCCGTCGTGGGAAACAGCTTGCCGACGAGCGACAGCGACCGCGTCTGGCCACGCCGGGTCTCGGTGCAGCAGGTCGAGAAGCGGGCCACCACGAGGGCGGTACTGCCCTTCCGGAAGTAGCCTGAATAGGCAGTGTCTTCGGAGACCTGCCATTGACCGGTCATGCACACCCCATTCGGATGTACCAGCCGGGGAAAGCCTTTTCGGTCAGGGCCCCAGCGGAGATCGACCGGCGAATCCAGCGTGCGTTCGCAGTCCGACTGGAACTGCCGGGTCACTCCGAAGACGAGACCACCGAACACCGACTTGAAGGTCACTTCATGGATCGGCAGCGGCGGCTCCCCGGCCGCACCCCAGACGCGCTGATACGGGTTGGCAAAGACGGCGGCGACCACCTCCGAGTACCGCGACCCCACGTAGCCGCGATTCCCGTCCGTGACCGCTGCGGTCTGGACGTCGACTGTCTGGGCCACCGCGGGACTATACGCCCGCGAATCACCAATCGCTAGTCAATAGTCCAGGGGCCCCGGTCCAGCGTCCAGGGTCCGGAATCCCCGGTCCTCATCAACCGGGCGGTCACTTGATTGGCGCGGTGGTCGGCGGTGAGGGAACGATCTGGATGATGGTGCGAAATCGTTCCGTGGGGGATTCCGGTTTGGGGTTCAGGTAGCCGTCAGGGGAATAATCCTTCACCGTCACGCCCGGCGGGAAGGCCATCGTTTCTTCCCGGAAACGGCCGACTTCGAACATGTGAATCGCCGGGACCTCGAACACCAGTTCTCCGCGCTGTTTCAGCGTCGTCCGGTAGTAGCCGACCGTCTGCGTGAAGTCGGTGTTGGTGCCGAAGAGGTAGTACCTCTGCCCGCGGCCGGCGTCGTAGGACCCGATGAACTTCGCGCCGGGATAGATCGGCATGCCGAGGGTTTCTTCGGTCGGTGTACCGGCGGGCGGTTGGGATGTTGGCGGCGGCGGTGTCGGCGGCAGTACCTTCAGTCCTTGCGTGTCAGGCTTCCCGGTTGAGGGCGGCGGCCCGGACGGTGGTTTCGAAGGATCGCCGGGGCGGGGGAAGGGCTGCGGTGCCTGGGCTGAGCCGCTGACGCCCATGAGCGTGGCCAGCAGCCACCCGGTGAGGAACCCCCGCTTCATTCTCCGAATTATAGCGGCTTCAATCATCGGGATCGCGGCGTGGGTTTGCTGGATCTCGGACGGCTGGAATTTGCATGGCCCGCCGCGTGTTTTGATCAACGAGGGTGTCCCCCGTGGCGATCCTGCGGAGCCGGCGGCACCCCCCGACCGGCAGAGGTAAAATGACATCATGCCAAATGGATTGAAAACCGCGTTGCTGCTCGGCGCGTTGAGCGGCATGTTGCTGCTGCTCGGTGACTACCTCGGCGGGCAGCAGGGACTCGTGCTCGCGTTCGCGTTCGCCGCGCTGATGAATCTGGGTTCGTACTGGTTCTCGGACAAGATCGTACTGCGCATGTATCACGCGCAGGAGGTCAGTCCGTCGCATCCGCTCTTCCAGATGACCCAGCGGCTCGCGCAGAAGGCTGGCCTGCCGATGCCGAAGGTATACGTCATTCCCGATTCGTCCCCGAATGCGTTCGCGACCGGACGCAATCCGCAGCACGCCGCGGTGGCGGCCACCGAAGGGATCATGCAGGCCCTTGCCCCGCACGAGCTGGAAGGAGTGATCGCTCACGAGCTCGCGCACGTGCGCCATCGCGACATCCTGATTAGCTCGGTCGCGGCCACGATTGCGGCGGCCGTGATGATGGTTGCCCGGATGGCGATGTATGCCGGGATGTTCGCCGGCGGACGTGACGATCGCGAGGGAGGCAGCAATCCAATCGCGCTCTTCGCGATGATGATCTTCGCACCGATGGCCGCGATGCTGATCCAGATGGCGATCTCGCGCTCGCGCGAGTTCGCGGCTGACGCCGGGGCGGCCCGCATCACCGGCAACCCGCACGCGCTTGCCGATGCCCTGCGCAAGATCGACGCGATCGCGCGACGCGTGCCGCTCGACGCGAACCCGGCCACGGCTCACATGTTCATCGTGAAGCCGTTTTCAGGGCAGGGCTTGATGTCGCTGTTCAGCACCCATCCTCCGACCGAAGCCCGCGTGCAGGCCCTGCTGAAGGGCGCGTACTGAGACGCGGCACTCTACCCTGGGGGGTGGAGCGCGCTACCCCGCCGGCGGCGTCTCCCCGCCGCCGGCATCTGGGCAATCCACGACATACCGCCTGCCCGGCCCCTGTTTTTCACCACTTAACACGGCCTGCTGAACCGCGGCCGTCTTGGCCTGCCTCTTGCTGCCTGCCGAATCAGGTCGCCCGACCTGAGTCGGGCCGAGTAAGTGGAGGCGGACGTGGAGGACTTCGACATCCCGCAAAACAAGCTGGCTGAGTCAGCCGAGCGCGTCGTCGATCGGGCGCTCGACGAGGCGCGTCGACGGGAGCACGCACTGCTGACCAACGAGCACGTCTGCCTTGCGTTCGCCCAGGTCGAGTGGGACATGTTCGGGCAGGTCATGCGCGATCTCAACCTGAACCCGCACGAGATTCTGCAGGCCCTCGAGGAGCACCTCCGCATTTTGCCGAGCGTGCCCGGCCGTGACCTGCGAGTCGCGCCCTCCACCAAGCTGCTGTTCAAGCTTGCCCTGCTGCATGCGAGCCGTTCGGGACGGCACACCGTCGAAGCGACCGACCTGTTCTCCGCAATCTTCGAGGAAACCCAAGGCATTCCGGTCTCGATCATCCGCCGTCACGGCATCGAGCCGGAGGCGCTCGTCTCGCGGCTGGCGACGCGCATGCGCGATCACGAGCTGCGCGAAGAGCGGCTGAAGAAGCGGTTCGAGCTGCCGCCGTTCCTGAAGCACTTCGCCACCAATCTCAATCAACTCGCCCGCCAGGACAAGATTCCCCCGGTGTTCGGACGCGATCTCGAGATGGACCAGGTGCTCGAGATCCTGTGCCACCGCGAACGGGCGAATTCCGTGCTGCTGCTGGGCGAGCCGGGCGTCGGCAAGACGGCGATCGCCGAGGGTCTGGCCCGCCGCATCGAGTTCGAGCCCGAGCGCGTCCCGGTGCGCCTCCGTGATTGCCAGATTGTGAACCTGCAGATGAACACGATGGTTGCGGGGACGATGCTCCGCGGCATGTTCGAGGATCGGATCCAGAACGTGATCCGCGAAATCAAGGAGCGCCCGAACCTGATTCTGTTCATCGACGAGGTCCACACGATGATTGGTGCCGGCTCGGCGCTGGGCGCGCCGTCGGACGCCGCCAACGTGTTCAAATCGGTCCTCGCCCGCGGCGAAGTCCGGATTGTGGGCGCCACCACGCTCAACGAATACAAGGAATTCATCCAGGAGGATGAGGCGCTGGCCCGGCGCTTCCGGCCGGTCCACGTCTCCGAGCCGACGATCGACGAGACCCGCACGATCCTCTACAACCTGCGGCCGCGCCTCGAACGCAACTACTCGGTCCGCATCAAGGACGATGCGATCGAGACCGCACTGGAGATGTCGCCGCGGTATATGCGGCACCTGCAGCTCCCGGACAAAGTCATCGGCTGGCTGGATACCGCGGCCGTGCGCGCCGAGATCGGAAAGCGCTGGGAGGTCACCAGCAACGATGTCGTGAACGTCATCTCGAAGATTGCGCGCATTCCCGAAGACATGGTGTTCCGCGAAGTCACCGACCGTTTTCGTAATGTCGAAGACAATTTGGGTGAGCGGGTCGTCGGTCAGCGCGACGCCATCAAGGCCGTGGCCCGGCGCCTGGTGCTGAACAAGGGACCGTTGAAGGACGGTTTCGATCGCCCGGACGGCGTGCTGCTGTTCCTCGGTCCCACCGGCGTAGGCAAGACCGAGCTCGCCAAGTCGGTCGCGCACATGCTGTTCGGCGACGAGAAGAAGATGATCCGCGTCGACATGTCCGAATACCAGGACGGTGCCGTCGCCGTCGACAAGTTAATCGGAATGCCGCGAGGGATCGTGGGCTCGGAACGCGGCGGCGTGCTGACGAATCAGCTCAAGGACAGCCCCTATTCGGTCGTCCTGCTGGACGAAGTGGAAAAGGCCAGCCCCGGCATGCTGAACCTGTTCCTGCAGGCATTCGACGAAGGATGGATCACGGACGGCCGCGGCAAGCGCGTTTATCTGAGCGACGCCATCGTGATCATGACGTCGAATATCGGGTCCGAGGTGTTCCGGAAGCTGACCAGCCCCATGGGTTTCCTCTCGAGGCAGGTCGGGGTCGATCAGGTCAAGGGAGAAATCATGCGCGAAGTCGAGCGCCGCTTCTCTCCTGAATTCCGTAACCGCATCGACGAAATCGTACTCTTCCAGCCGTTGTCGAAGGATGAAGTCCGCCAGATCGCCGTTCAGCAGATCCACAAGATCGAGAGCGCGCTCGCGCGCAGCCAGCGGACGCTCACGGTCACGCCGGACGCTCTCGAGCAGTTGGTGCAGGACGGCTACAGCCTCTGTTACGGCGCCCGGTTCCTGAAGCGCACGATCGAGGACCGGTTGAAGCTGCCGATCAGCCAGCAGTGGACCAAAGGCGACATGTTTACCGCCGACGTGGTCGACGGCCACATCCAGGTCGAGGTGAGCTCCAGCGCCGGAGGGGCCTACTCGAACCTCGCCGCCACGGCCTAGGGCGTACCCAGCCTCCGCCCGCTCTCAGCGTCACCAGTCGAACGCCGCCTGCTCGCAGGCGGCGTTTTTCGTCTCTGATTCCGGATCGCCCCCGAACTCGCGCGGCTCGCTGCGCGCACGGGGCTTGACGTCGTACCGCTGCTGCAGCGTCGAAATCATCTGGCGGATGGCCGAGGTATAGCCATTCGGCGCATACGGACCTCGGTACAGCTTCTCGAAACCCTCGAGCATCTCGGGAAACTGCGTGCGGATGAATCCGAGAAAGTGATCCCTCGTTCCCTGTTTCAGGAACATGACGTTCGCGCCGACGAACGCCGCTCCGTGCTCGGCGACCGCCTTGACCGTCGCTTCGAGCTGCTCGGGGCGGGTACTGAAGCCCGGCACCAGCGGCGCCATCAGGACCCCCGCGTGCACGCCCGCGTCGCGTAGCTGACGCACCGCGCGGAGGCGTTGAAGCGGGTGCGCCGTGCCCGGCTCGAGCGACGACCACGCATGTTCGTCCACGGTTGGAACGCTCATGTACACAGTCGAGCCCAGCGTTCGACTCATCTCGGCGAGCACATCGCGGTCGCGTACGACCATCGGGCCTTTTGTAATCAGGCCAACCGACGTCTTGCCCCTCAGCAGCGCCTCGAGGGCGCCGCGGGTGAGCTTGTAGTGCCCTTCGATTGGTTGGTAGGGATCGGTGGCGGTGCCGAACGCGACGTGTTCGCGGGCCCATGACGGGTGATCGAGCTCCCGCGTCAGAACGTCGACAAGGTTCGTTTTGACGAAGATCACCGACGAGAACTCGTCATCCGGGCCGAGCTCGAACTGGGTCTGATACCGTCGCGCGAAGCAGTAGTGGCAGGCATGGGTACAGCCACGGTAGGGATTCAGGGTCCAGTTGAACGGCATTCCCTTCACGCGGTTGAGCGCGGATCGACAGGTCACTTCCTGGTACCGCGCCGCGTCCGCGCGCAACTGGGCCTGGTCAAGTGCCGCCGAGGCTCCCTCGTCGCGAATCCTCAGCGCCAGCGTGCGCGTCGTCGGCTTTTGACTGCCGAGGTCGAAGAAAGCGGGCTGATCCAGCATATCTTCGCCTTATATTCGCCATACTGGGGAGACGTTGTCAACGAGCCTGGCCGAAACAACGGGGTTGGCCGGGGTCTGAAGACCCCGGCCCTACAAGACAGAAGGGCGTCGACGACCTGAGAGGAGTTGTAGCGCCGGGCCTTAGGCCCCGGCGGATCTCAAAAGAGATAGGCGAGCGCGAAACCGACTTGGGCGACGAACATCATTCGGTACATGTGAGTCCAGGAAACGTGATTCGCCTCGACGGCGAGATCCTCCGGCCGGCGCAGCATGAGGTAGCAGACGTAAATGCCGTACGCGGTCATGACCATCGACAGCGTGTGCAGCAGGATGGGGTTTCCTGTCAGGATGCCTGCGAAGACGCCGGCCGAGATCATGACGAACGGAAGGACGAAGGATGGTGAAATCATCCACGCGGCCCGGCGCACGCCGTAAACGATCGGCAGCGTGCGACATCCTCCGCGGGCATCGCCTTCCATGTCGGCAAAATCCTTCGTGGTCGACGCCCCGAGCAGGAACAGGCCGAAGATCCCGCCGATGAACCACGGCTCCACTCCGGCCACTGTCTTCACCGCCGACCAGCCCGCCACCTTGAGCAGCACGCCGCGAGGAATGGCAATCGTGACGTTGGCCCACACGCCCAGCCGCTTGGTGCGGAACGGCGGCACCGAGTAGAGGAACGTAATCAGCGCCGCCACTACGACAATCCAGAAGCATTCACGCCGTCCGCCGGGAGCGACTTGCCAGGCGAGGATCAGCGCCGCCGCATAGGCGAAGGCCGTGAAGAGCCATGCTTCGGTAAGCGACATCCGCCCCGAGGGGAGCGGACGGCGTGGCTTGTTCACCCGATCGATCTCGAGGTCGCAAATCTGGTTCAACGCGTTCGACGCCGCATTGAGCACCGCGGCCATCGTCAGGCCGATGAGCGGAAAAACCACGAGGTCCCGGCTGAACACTTCTCGCGGGAATGCTCCGGCCGCACTCGCCGCGCCCGACGCGAATCCGAGGGCTGGTGCAACCAGGGTGAACGGACGGGAGAGCTCGAGAAACGCCGCCGCCCGCGCGCCGCTCAGGGCAGGCCTCCGCCGATCGACACGGCGACGTAAGCGGCAACCGCCGTGTTGATCAGGTTCAGCGCGTCGTTGTTGAGCACTCCTGAAGGTTCGAAGGCCGCGGCCAGCAGGCTTTCGATCGTCGCGCCGATCACCGAGCCGATGATGATCGGCAACACCCCGGCTCCGGGAACAACCGAGAGCCCTAGTGCGACAGCCGCCAGGGCGGACGCGCTGACGAGCCCGGCCGCGGTCCCTTCGATCGACATCGCTCCCGGCGTGCCGGGTCGAACGAGTCGCGGCGGCAGGATTGCCCAGGTGCGCGTCCCCCAGGCCTTGCCGATTTCGCTGGCGACCGTGTCACTAGCACCGGCCACGAGAGCGGCCGTCATCGCAAGCAATGCCGCGCCGCTGCCATACGACAGCGCGGCAAGCGCCGCGGCCATGGCGGCAACTCCGGTGTTGGCGACGGCGCTTCCCGGGCCGCGCCGGCCGCCTCGCTCCTCGGCGATGCCGAGCAGCGTTTTTCGATGCAGCCCCATGCGCGAGGTGCCGGCGGCGCTGAGGAAGCACACCAGCAGCAGGAGCCAGCCGCGGGAGCCGGCACAGACGTAGATCACTGTGCCGATCGCCGCTCCGACAATCGCGCCCGAGAGCGACACCGTGCGGGCGGCATACCCGGCACCACCGGCCAACGCATTGACGGGCAGCGCCACGATCAGTGCTCCGGGCAGACTCACGGCGATTGCGGCGACGAGGTCCGCGCTCACGATCGACAGCGCCCACAACACTGCAGCGGCGCTCAGCGGCACTGACAGGTTGTCATTCAGCCTGATCGGAACCGTCTCCACTGCCGCGGCGACTGTCGCGGCCGCCAGGGGCGCTGCCGTCGAAAACCAGAGATAGGGAGGCGGAATGATCGCCGATCGGCACCACCAGCAGAGGAATGCTCCGGCGGCGCCACCGGCGATGGCGAATGCCAGGCTGCCCACGACGCTCTTTTGCCGGTTCCATGGCCATTTCCTCAGGCCATAGCGTCGTCCCACGAGCGTCGCCGCGCCGTCTCCCACGGCCAGGATTCCCCAGGCGCCAGCCACGATGTCCGGTCGGTCAGGAAGCATCAGCAGCATGATCAGGATCGAGGTCGGATAGAGGACCAGCCCGGCCGGAACCGACTGCTGCAACTCGAGCGGGCGGTGAAGCCGCTTGCCGGCGATCTTCCGGAGCAGCCTGATGTTGAACATGATCGCCACGGCGGCGAGGATGACGGCCTGATACCAGTGCAGAAACGGCAGGAGGAGCGCAGCGGCTCCAAACGCGATGTGCACCCACTGCCGCAGCGTTTCCGAATGCGGCGGGGAACCAGTGTTCACTGCGGATCGCGCGCGAGATGGTGACGCCAGTGCGCGAGGAGATCCCGCAGAGTGTCGTCGATGCCGACAGCCGGGGCCCAGCCAGTATCCCGCCGAAGACGGAGTGGACTTCCGAGGACTACGGGATTGTCGTTCGGCCGCAGCCGCGCCGGATCGGTCCGCACCTGGATCGGGATCTGCGCCTGCCGAATGAGCGATTCGAGTAAGTCCCCGACCCGGAACGCCTCGCCACGGCACACGTTGTAAGGCTGGTGAGGCCGTCCGCGTTCGACGAGCAGCCGGTACGCGCGTACGGTATCGCGGACGTCCATGATGTCGCGCCGCGCATCGAGATTGCCGACCGCCAGAACGGGTTCCCTGATGCCCGCCTCTGCCTCGGCTATCTGGCGGGCGAAGCTGGACGTGACGTAGGCATCAGACTGCCGGGGGCCCGCGTGATTGAACGAACGCGTGATCAGGACGTGCCCGGGTGCGAGGGTCGCAGCCATCTCCTGTGCGAGCTTGCTGACACCGTATGGAGAGGACGGCGCCAGCGGGGAGTCCTCGGTCAGCGCGTCCGGCGAGGAGCCGTACACGAGCGCAGACCCGGTCACGAGGATCGGAACATCGAGCCGCAGCTGTGCGACGGCTCCGAGCAACGTATGCGTGCCGATCACGTTGACCCGCAGCGCCCGTGTCGAAGCCGCCCACGTTCCGTGGACGTCGGCGATGCCCGCGCAGTGATAGATCGCTGATGGACGCAGCTGGTCGAGCGAACGAGTGACGGCCTCGCTGTCCGTGATGTCGACAGCCGACCACGATACGCGCTGATCGCGCCCGGCGGGGAGCTCCCGTCCACCGGCATGACCCCACGCCGCGACGCGGGGAGTATGTTCGAGCAGGTGCTCGAGAAGGTGGCCGCCGGCGAATCCCGTCGCCCCGGTGACGAGCGGAACCGTCATCCCGTTCAGCCCTGGCGTTGTCCGTACTGCTGCAGGTAGTAGTCCTTGAATGCCGGATCCTGCTCTTTGATCGGCCGCCACCACCACTCGTTCTGGCGATACCAGTCAGCCGTTTCACGCAGGCCCTGTTCGAACACGACCTGCGGCGTCCAACCGAGAGCGCGGAGCTTCCCGGTGTCGAGTGAGTAACGTCGATCGTGACCCGGCCGATCGGCAACGGGCCGAATCAGCGACTCCGGCTTGCCGAGAATGGAAAGGATCTGGCGGGTGAGATCGATGTTGGGAACGTGATTGCCACCCCCGACGTTGTAAACCTCGCCGGGCTCGCCCGCCTCAATCAGGCGGTCGACCGCGCGACAGTGATCCAGCACATGGAGCCAGTCACGCTCGTTCAGCCCATCTCCGTACAGCGGCACCGGAATGTCGTCGATCGCGTTGGTCATGAACAGCGGGATGACCTTCTCCGGGAACTGATAGGGCCCGTAGTTGTTCGACGCACGCGTGATCACGACCGGGACGCCGTAGGTCGCCCAATAACTGTAGGCGAGCCGATCCGCGCCGGCTTTGCTCGCCGAATACGGATTCCTCGGCCGAAGCTCGTCGGTCTCGCGGCTGAAGCCTTCCGGCACACTGCCATAGACCTCGTCGGTGGAAATCTGGATGAACCGGCGCAGCGCCGGCGCCTGTCGCGCCGCTTCGAGCAGCACGAACGTGCCGTAGACATCCGTGGTGATGAACTCGCCGGCGCTCATCAGCGAGCGATCGACGTGCGTTTCCGCAGCGAAGTGCACCACGATGTCCGCGGCCTTGACGAGCGGTCCGGCCGCCGCCGGGTCGGCGATGTCACCTCGGACGAACGAATGGCGTGGGTTGTCGGCGACGTCCTTGAGGCTTTCGAGGCGCCCCGCGTAGGTCAGCTTGTCGAGCGTGACGATGCGCCAGTCAGGGTGCGCCTGGAGGGCATATCTGACGAAGTTCGACCCGATGAACCCGGCGCCGCCCGTGACGACGACATTACTCATACGTGCTTCCATCGCCTTTTAACTGAGCCTGCCTCGCCGAATTAACTGAGCCTGCCTCGCCGAAGCGCGAAGCGCGAAGGCGGAGCTGGATCAGCGAGTCTGCTGCCCTCCGAACGCGCCGAACAGATTTGAGAACGTGCCGATTCCGGCCAGCGTGAACGAGATGTTGAACCGGCGATCCTGAGGCACGGCGGTGGGCACCAGCGAGCCCTGAAGATTGAATGTCTGATATTCGAACCCCACGCCGCAGCACTGGGCATTGTAATACGCGACCCACCGCTGGTTCAGGAAGCGATCCCGCTGGATGTCGTAGTTGAACGCGTAGGTTCCGCCCACTCGATTGCCGAACCGGCGGATATTGACGACGCCGTTGATGTATTGATCGGCCCGGTTGGGGTCGTTGAACCCTGGCAGGTCCGGGATATACCGCCGCTGGCTCCACCCTGCGGATCCATTCAGCCAGCGGCCGCTCGCAAACGTGGCATTGGCGCTGATCGTCGTCAGCGCGTGCGCATCTGGATCCCACTCTGTCCTGAAATCCCCCTGCAGCCGGTCGGTCGGCGAAGCTCGTACCATCAGCGCGACCGGTGAGAACTTGGACGGGGCCCGCGCAGTGAAGCTGCTTTGATACTGGCGGTCGTATTTCGCGGCATTCTCGTCGGTGTAATAGGTCTGGTTGATCGCGACCGACAACACCTCGCGCGCGACGTCCTTCTTGGCGTAAAGGCGATTGGTGAGGTCGTAGGTGAACTGCGTCCTCCCGAGCACGTAGTCGATCGACTCGAGCTTCACGATGCGATCGAACTCGTCAATCGCGCTCACATACTGCATGGTCACCGAGGGCTGGATGACGTGCTTGAACTTGGTGCCTTCACGACCCTGCGGCGGATTGAAGATCCGATTGAACACCGGTCCGGTGGTGCGAACCGACAAATCGAAATACTGACGGCCGATGCCTTCGTTCACCTGGACGACGGGTGGATCGGTGAGACTTTCGGTCCAGTAGGTCCCGTGCCAGGAGAAGGTCGAGTTGATGCCGAGGAACGGCCAGCGATTGAACGGCACCCGCAGCGTCGGTGCGACGTCGAACCGGGACAACCCCTGGTCGTTCGTCTTGACACCGTCGTTCTCGGTGCTGCGCAGGAGTGTGACGTACTCTCCGCCCACCCCGAAATAGATTGGGGAGCCCGCGATCGGCCGCTCCGGCCGGCTCACGTTTACACGCGGCAGGGCGCCGTAGCTCGTCAGCGACGTAGCAGTGTTGAAGAAGTCGTTGCGGTCGGCGGTCGCGGCGATTTGAAGACCCGCGGCAGTCCCGTTCACGTAGGTGCCGAACCGGCGCGTGCGGTTGGTGGCGCGCATCAGATCCTGCTGATAGGTCTGTTGCGTGACGATGCTCGAGAAGTAGTCGGCGTTGGCCCGCAGCGCAAACGTGCCGGGCAGCCGCTGCGTCAGGTCGCCGCCGATCGAGTAGCTTTTCGTTCCCGCCGTCGTCTGTGCCACCCCGTTCGCGGTCGTCGTGATCGGGTTCTCGTCGAGATACGTGAACCGGCTGTTGCCCTGCGACCCTGGCCCCAGCACGTAGCGGTACTCACCGCCGAGTTGCTGGCCGGCCTTGGTCATCCAGTCGTGGTAGATGGTTGCGTCGTGGCTGCGCCCAATCGCCCAGAAGAAGGCGTTGCTGAAAATCTGGCCCTTGACCGTCGATGACCCGTAGGTCGGAATCAGGAACCCGGTCGCGCGGTCGTCTTCCTGGATCGGATAGTAGAAGACCGGCAGGTACATGAGCGGAACACCCTTGACGCGGAAGAGCGAGTTCGTCAGCCACGCGTAGTCGTCGAGGTTCAGCGTGACCGTGCCCGACACGAGCTCCCATCGGGGCGTCGGCTGTACGCAGGTCGTGAAGCCCCCTCGCGTGATCTTGTATTTCTTCGGGCCGACCTTCTCGAGCCTCGCGCCCCAGAACGCGGCCTCGGGTTCCTGGGTTCCGAACAGGCTGCGATCGGTCGTGGGCCCGCGATCACCGAGAACGGCGCTGCCTCGTGCGTTGTAGAACGTGCCGGTCCTGGTTCGGGTGTTGTATTCCATGCGATCCGCCCAGATGCGGTTGCCGCGTGATACGAAGACGACATGTCCCCGTGCGGTGACGAGATCCTGTTTCTTGAAGATCTCCGCGAAGTCAGCGAAGAACTGCATGTCATCGCACAGGATGCGCGCCGGCTGATCCTCGGTGCCGTAGAAGCGCGAATTGTCCTCGAGCCGCTCGATATGCGAACCGGCGTCACCCGAGTAGACCTTGCACGACGACAGGTCGGATTGCGCGGAGGCGATGACGGGGAACGAGGCGTCGATCACGACGCAGGCGGCCAGCAGCAGGTAAATGCGACGCATTGACTCCGAACAGCGAGGCGGGCAGGGCGGCTATCGTGCCCGCAGGATACCACGCACCGGACCGGTCAAGAAGATGGAGCCGGCGACGACAACCCGAGGAAACTGACGTACGGCGCGTTCGATCGCCTCGGCCGGATCGGGCACCGTGGTGATGGACCAGCTGGCGCCCGGCAGCGCCGCGAGCACCGCGATGGATTCAGCGGGCATCGCGCGAGGAGAGCTCGCCGTCGTGCAGATCAGTGCCGCGGACGCGGGCGATAAAGGCGCGAGCATCTCGGCCACCGCCTTGTCCCGCATCACGCCGAACACGAGTGCACAGCCGATCCAACCGGTTTCATGCAGGTAAGCGGCCAGGGCCCGGGCGCCGTCGGGGTTGTGCGCGGCGTCGAGCAGGACATCGGCTGAGCGATATCGAAACCGTTCGAGGCGCGCCGGCCACGATACTTCGGTCAGCCCCGCTCGAATCGCAGCAGCAGGCACACTGACGCCGGCGGCGTCGACGCTCCGCAACACGCACGCCGCAACCGCGGCGTTGCCGCGCTGATGACGGCCGGCCAGCGCGAGCGGTGCGGATCCGGTCCAGCGCTCGATGTCCGCGCACCCCGACGCGCGGATCATTGGAGCTCCGCGCTCGCGGCAGACGTTCGAGATCACTCCGTCGGCTTCCGCCGGAAGATCGCCGCAGATCACCGGCACGCCCGGCCTGATGATCCCGGCTTTCTCGAACGCGATCGATTCGAGGGTATCGCCCAGCTGCGCCTGGTGATCGAGGCCGATTGAAGTGATCGCGGTCACGAAGGGATCGCAGACGTTGGTGGCGTCGAGCCGGCCGCCGAGGCCGACCTCCAGCACTGCGATCTCTGCGCCGGCCTCGCGAAACAGTTCGAACGCGGCCGCCGTTGCGCACTCGAAGAACGTCGGCGGCGCCTCCAGGGCACCGGACTGCTGCAGCGCTTCCGCGGCGTCCCGCACGCGGGCGACGGCGGCCGCCAGCCGCGGCGTGTCGATTTCGTCCCGTCCAACGACATATCGCTCTTCGAGGCGCTCGAGGTGCGGGGAAGTGTACCGGGCGGCGAGCAGGCCCGCTGCGATGAGGGCATGATGGACCATCGCGGTCACCGAGCCCTTGCCGTTCGTGCCCGCGATCAGGACCGACTTGAACGATCGTTCCGGGTGGGAGAGAGCCGCACACAACCTCGAGATGTTCTCGAGGCCGAATTTCATACCGAGGCGCTCGAGACTGAACAGATACTCGATGGGGTCCGTGATCAGCTCCCGCGAACGGCCTCGACGGCAACAGGGACAAGCGGGGCAGCGACAGGCTTGGCGCCGAACCGGAGCAGGCGGGTGATGACGTCTTTGAGCTCCCGCCGGTCGACCACCATGTCGAGCATGCCGTGGTCGAGCAGGAACTCACTGCGCTGAAATCCCTCGGGGAGTTTCTGGCGGATGGTCTGCTCAATCACCCGCGGGCCCGCGAAACCGATGAGCGCCTTGGGCTCCGCGATGTTGACGTCCCCCAGCATCGCAAAGCTTGCGGTCACGCCGCCGGTGGTGGGATCGGTCAGGACCGAGATGTAGGGCAGCTTCGCCCGATCGAGGCGTGCCAGGGCCGCACTGATCTTGGCCATCTGCATCAGCGAGAGCGCCCCTTCCATCATGCGCGCGCCGCCGGAGCACGAGACGATGATCACAGGCCGCTGCCGGTCGATCGCGGCTTCGATGGCGCGGGTAATCTTTTCACCAACCACGACGCCCATGCTGCCGCCGATGAACGAATACTCCATCGCGGCGACGACAGCTTCGATGCCGTTGATCCGGCCGGTGGCGGTGATGACCGCGTCGTTCATGCCGGTGGCCGCAATCGTGGTCTCGAGGCGCTTCTGGTAAGGTTTCGTGTCGGTGAAATGGAGGGGGTCGGTGGATTTCAGGCCGGCGTCATGCTCCTCCCAGTCCCCGTCGAAGAGCGATCGCAAGCGCTCGGCGGCGCCGAGGCGAAAGTGGTGGCCGCACTTGGTGCAGACGCTCAGGCTGGCGGCAAGATCCTTGTTATAGATAATCTGCGCGCACGACGGGCACTTCACCCACAGCCCCTCGGGAACCCGGCTCTCCTTGTTCCCGGACTCGATCGGCTTGCGCACCCTCTTGAACCACGCCATGGGTGCAGGATAACGCAATCCCGCCTTCGCGCTTCGGCGAGGCAGGCTGGCCGCGAGCCGCGACCCTTCGACTTCGCTCAGGGTCGCCCCGAGCATCGTCGAGGGGCGAGCCGCGACTCGAGTCGATTGCATATACTTCCCCCTTGTTGTTTCGGCATATTGCCATCGAAGGTCCGCCCGGAGTGGGGAAGACCCAGCTCGCCGAGCGGCTGGGGGCCCGGCTCGACGCGACGGTGATCCTCGACGATCGCGACAATCCTTTCCTCGGCGAGTTCTATCGGGGGCGACCCGGCGCCGCGTTCCAGGCGCAGCTGTTCTTCACGCTCGCGCGCTACCGGCAGCAGGGGAGCCTACGGCAGTCCGACCTGTTCAGCCAGTTGTTGATCTCGAACTATCTCTTCGATCGCGACAAGATCTACGCGTACGTGAACCTCGACGACAACGAGCTGTTCATCTACCAGCGGCTGTACGAGGTGATCGCGCCCGACGTCCCCCCGCCCGACCTGGTCATCTACCTGCAGACGCCGGTCGAAGTCGTGCGCCGGCGCTTGCGGCAGCGAGCCAAGGCAGACCCGAACGCGCTGCTCCCGGCGGCCGATTACATCCGGGAGTTGAACGAAGCGTTCAACCACTTTTTCTTCCACTACACGGCGAGCCCGCTGCTCACGGTCGAGACGTCCCATGTCGATCTGTCATGGAGCGAGGAGACCGTCGCGGACATCGAGCGGCAGGTTCGTTCGATGGGCAAGGGCACTCGGTATTACGTCCCTCGAACCCAGTGACAGGTCGCGAACCATGACTCATCCCGAACCCGGTCCGGCGTTTCGTACGCGTCGCTTCGGCGCCCGGCGCGGCGTGCTTGCGCCTGCTCTGGCCGTGCTGTCGGCATATGCGTGCGCGAGCGCGCCCGCCGTCGCACCGGCGAAGGTCGCAGCCGTTCCGCTCGAACAGAAACTGGCGTGGATGCTTCAGCTCGAGGATCAACGGATTCTGAAGCTGCCCGAGCCTCCGCCAGCGCCGGCTCCCGTTGCACCCGTCAAAGGACGCCGCGCGGTGCCGCCGCCACCGCCCCCCATGGTTCCCGATCTCACCAGGCTCACGACGGATGCGGATCCGCGCGTGCGCCGTCGTGCCGCGGTTGCGATTGGCCGCGTCGGCCTGAAGGACGGTATTCCGGCGCTGACCCAGCTCCTTGCCGATACCGACACCGATGTCCGCCAGTCGGCGGCCTTCGCGCTCGGCCTGATCGGCGATCGCGCCTCGTCGGCGTCGCTCGTTCCCCTGCTCAAGGATCCGGATCCGCTGGTTCGCGGTCGTGCCGCAGAAGGCCTGGGGTTGATGGGTGCGGAAGATACGGCCCCGGCCATCGCCGACATGACGGCTCCGCTCGGGCGCTCCGCGGCTGTCGTCGCGATGACGCCGGACGACGAGCGATCCCCGGCGCCGCCGGAGGCTGAAGCCTTCAAGCTCGGGCTGTTTGCGCTGGTTCGTCTTCGTGCCTACGAACCGCTCGCCACCGCCGCACTCGACGGCGGTCGCCCGGTGAGCCCGTGGTGGCCGGTCGCGTACGCCTTACAGCGCAACGGCGACGCCCGGGCGGCTCCGGCGCTGCGACACCTGCTGACCGTGAAGGGCCGGTATACGCCGGCGTTCGCGGCGCGCGGCCTCGGCCGGATCAAGGATTCCACGGCCGCCCAGGATCTCCTGCCCCTGCTCGAGCCCACGACCCAACCTCGCGAAGTCGTGGCGTCCGCGATCGCGGCGGTTCGCGACATCGGCGTGCCCCAGGCAGGCCCGCGTCTCGGACAGCTGGCCTCGGATCCGGCCGCCGACGGCAATCTCCGGATGGAAGCGCTGACGACCCTCGGCGCCTTGCGGGCGCTCGATCAGCTGCCGATCGTGCAGGACCTCATCACCGACGATTGGCCGGCGTTGCGGGGGGCGGCGATCCGCGCGGCGGTCGCGATCGATCCCGAGAACTTCACGCTGATTCTCTCAGGGCTCGACATCGATCGGCACTGGATGGGGCGTGCGGCGCTGGCTGACGCTCTCGGAACGCTTCCTCCGGCAGTTGCCCTCATCCGCCTCAACGAGCTCCTGAACGATGAGGACAAGCGCGTCATTCCCCACGCGCTCCGCGCGCTGGTCCGCCTGAAGGCGCCGGACGTCGAGAAGATCCTGCTCGCCCGGTTGAAGGACCAGGACTACGCGCTTCGCGAGGCGGTTGCCGGACTGATGGGCGAAGTGAAACCGGCGGACGGGGTGAGCGCGCTCAAGGAGGCCTACCAGGCTGCACTCCCGGACGCCGCGTATGGAGCACGGGCCGCGGCGATCACTGCGCTCGCCGAGTACGGCACACCGGAAGCCGTCGACGCGATCCGTGCCGCGCTCTCGGACAAGGACTGGGCGGTCCGGCTGCGTGCCGCGGATCTGCTCACGAAACTCGATCCGTCCGGCGATCATCAGCACGCCATCCGGCCGGTTCCGAACGCGCCGATGGCCAGCTACGACGATCCCACGCTCACGGCGCCGCCGACCTCGCCTCATGTGTTCATCGAGACCGCGAAGGGCACGATCGAGTTCGAGCTTGCCGTTCTCGACGCACCGCAGACCGCGCGCAGCTTCGTGACGCTCGCGCGGAAAGGTTTCTTCAATGGCCTGCAGGTCCATCGCGTGGTCCCCAACTTCGTGATGCAGGACGGCGATCCGCGCGGCGACGGCGAAGGCGGCCCCGGCTACACGCTTCGCGACGAGCTCACCGAACGCCCGTACCTCCGTGGCACGGTCGGCATGGCGCTCGCCAGAAGGGACGACGGCGGCAGCCAGTTCTTCATCACGCACTCACCACAGCCGCACCTCGATGGCCGCTACCCCGCGATCGGACACGTCGTGAACGGCATGGACGTGGTCGATCGCATCCAGGTCGGGGACACGATCGTGCGCGTGCGCGTCTGGGACGGAAAGTGGGAATGACGGGGGACTGAGGATTCTGGGGGATGAGGATGAGGGATTGAAAGGGGGCGTGAGAGAGCCCCCTTTCATGTGGGGCTCTTAGCGCTTCTTGCCGCCCTTCTTCTTCGCGCCGCCCTTAGCAGTCTTCTTGGCCATGATTATCCCCCCTTTCGCTCGTGGGATCTCACGTGGGCTCTCGCCGGCGCCAGCCGCTGCCTTCCGGCACGTCGGTCTGTGGTCCGGCGCCCGCGCTTCTTCCGGTAACTCCCGCGACCGGATTCCCGACGCGCGCTGCGCGGAGGGTGGAAGGCGGGAGGCCGCTCAAAGAAAAGAGGGGGTGCCAATTACTCACGACACCCCCCGTACCGGTCAGGCGGCGCTTAGCGCTTCTTTCCGCCCTTTTTCTTCGCGCCACCCTTTGCGGTTTTCTTCGCCATTCGTTCCTCCTTGGAACTGGCAGCTCAGCTGTTTACCAACTCTCGTGGGTCACAACAGGTGGGCTGAGCGGACCACCCTCATACGAGATGTAGATTACGGGTGAGAAGATCGAAGTGTCAAGCACAAAGTGCTCGGACTTGTCAAAAACCCGCACGAGTAATGTGTCGGCCGACGCGGAATCGGGCTGTAGGCCGCAAGCCCAAACTGAATTACTTGTCAAGTTGGTGAGAAGAGGATGAGAAACGTTGGCCGCGGCCCGCGGACCTAGCGGATATCGATGCGCGCCAGCGCCCGCGTGGCGGCGGCGCGCGTGTCGGCGGCCGCTCCGAACAGCGTCGACGCGATGCGATACCCCGACACCGCGTCGTCTTTGTGCCCGAGCCGCTCGTGGAGGCGCGCCGCTTCGAGATGGGCGTTGCCCAGGATCGGCGCGGGACATGTCTGCCCGTTGCGGATCGCGAGATCGAATTGCCCGAGCGCGGCGATGTCTTCGCGACGTGCCTGCAGGACGCGGCCGAGCCGATACCGCGCGACCGGATCGTGTGGATCGAGCGCGATCGCGCGCTCGAGCGCGGTCGTGGCACCCGGCAGATCATTGCGCTCGAGCCGACGCCAGCCGTCGAGCGACAGCCGGAACGCCTCCGCGTGACGGGAATCCGGTGCGTGCCGTAGCCGCCTCGACGCCTGGCCCCGCACGTCGTGCGGATCGAGCGGCGGAACCGTGGCGATCGCGGACTTGTAGGCGGCGACCGCGGCGGGGCGCGCCCCGAGACGATCGTGCGCTTCGCCGAGCTGGAGATACGCGAGCGCGAGCGACGAGTAGGGCTCCTCCGGCTTGAGCGCCGTCACCGCCTGCAAGTGCTCCAGCGCATCGTCAGTCAGGTAGAGTCGGTCGAGCATGCGCGCGACGCCGAGACGGGCTTGTGCTTCCGCGAGTGCGGCGTTGTTGGCCCCTTGTTCACGGGCGGCGGCGAGCAGCTGACGCCAGGTCTCGAGGCTGGCGACGATGTCGTGCTCGTAGACGTCCTGAATCTGCGCGATCTGCGCGAGGTAGAGCGGGTTGGCGGGATAGCGGGCCTGCAGCGCGTAGAGGAGCTCGATCGCGCGCCGGGTCTGCCGCTCGTACCACAGATAGATGATGTGCAGCTGGTAGTCGGCTTCGCCTTGCACCAGGCGTCCCCGGCTGCGAGCCCGCAGCATCTCGCGCAGCCCTTCCTTGCGGTCGCCGCCCGGCAGCAGCAGCAGGAAGCGCAAAACGCGGGCGGCCGCGGGCGCGACGTCGGCGTAGTACTTGTACAGGCCGAGCCCGAAGTAGGCGTCGTCCATGCCGGGCTCGAGCGCGACGGCCCGATCCATCGCTTCCTTGATGCGCTTTCCGTCCCGGGCGGCGGCGACCTTCTCGCCGCGAAGCACTCGCCACTGCACCCGCGCGCCGTACGCGGCCCCGAGATAGAACCAGGCCTCCGCCGCATCAGGGGCGCGTTCGGTCCAGGCTTCGGTGGTCCGGATCGCCCGCTCCACCGAGGCGGTGAAGGCGGCGTCGAGCGCGCGGCTCTCCGGGTCGAGCTGAATCCGCCACCACAGCGCCGTGGCCTCGAGCACGTTGCAGGCTTCCGCCGGCGCCGGACCGCACGCACGCCGAAGCTCGGCGTCGACCTGGTCGAAGCGGGCTTCGAGGATGAAATCGTAGGCCCTGACCAGCCCGTCTTCGCCGCGCAGCGCGTAATGCGGCGGTAGCGAGGGGACCGATCGGCGGGGAGGATCCTGTGACGCCGGCAGCGAAATCGCCGTCACCCAACCAGTCGCGATCAAGGTGGCGAGCGCGGGTACCCGGCGCGGCACGATCATGTGAGGCTGGTACGCAGTTGCTGTTTGCCGGCGTGCCGTTCGAGGGCGAGGCTGACGAGCCGATCCAGCAGCGTGGCGTAGTCGACCCCCGTCGCCGCCCACAGCTTGGAATACATGCTGATCGTCGTGAATCCGGGAATGGTGTTCACTTCGTTTACGACGATCTGCCCGGTCGTGCGCGACAGCAGAAAGTCCACGCGCGCCATGCCGGCGCAGTCGATCGACTTGAAGGCCGCGATCGACAGCCGGCGGATCTCGTCGGACACCGCCGGCGCCAGATCCGCGGGAATAATCACCTGGGAGCGGTCGTCGAGGTACTTCGCCTCATAGTCGTAGAACTCGCGGGACGGAATCACTTCACCGGCGACCGACGCGTCGGGTGTGTCGTTGCCGAGCACCGCGCATTCGATTTCGCGCGCCTCGGGGATGGCGGCTTCAACCACGATTTTGCGATCGTACGCGCCGGCGAGGTCGAGGCCCTTCGAGAGGCCGTCGCGGGTCTTGGCTTTCGAGATCCCGACGCTCGATCCAAGGTTCGCCGGTTTGACGAACATCGGATACCCGAGTGCCGATTCCAGCATGTCGAGCGTCGCCTCGGCGTTTGCTTCCCGCTCGTGCCGCATCACGACCCGGTAGGGACCAACCGGGAGACCATGGGCCGTGAAGACCAGCTTCATGATCGCCTTGTCCATCCCGACCGCGGACGCCAGCACGCCCGCGCCGATGTACGGAACGTTGGCGAGCTCCAGCAGGCCCTGGACGGTGCCGTCCTCGCCGTAGGGACCGTGGAGGACCGGAAAGATCACGTCGAGATTGAGGCCGGTGACGGTTGCGCGTCCGAGCTCGTCGAGGCGTGACGCGCTGCGATCGATCGAGAGCACGGTTTCTTCGCTGGGCCGCGCAATCATGTGCACTTCGCGTCCGCTCCGCAGCGGGCGGGCGGCATCGAGCCGCGCCTGTTCGATCACGTCGCCCGCCGACATCGCGGTCGGCGCGCGATCGGCCAGGCACCAGCGTCCATCCTTCTCGATTCGGATGGGCACGGCTTCGTAGCGCTTCTTGTCGAGATGAGCGAACACCGCCGCCGCCGACGCCAGCGACACCTCGTGCTCACCCGAACGGCCTCCGTAGAGCACGCCAACCCGAAGACGTTTCACGTAACAAAGGATACAGGAAGCCGGGGCGTTCTCAGCGGGCCCGTGGACCCGATCGCAGCGTGGCAATGAACGCTGGCCGAACGCGATCAGCCACAATGGATCCGTGGCCGCAGGCTCCTTCTCTTTCACCGTCACTCACCGGGAAGGTCTCGCGCGCCGGGGCGAATTGCGGACGCCGCACGGCGTCGTGCAGACGCCGGTGTTCATGCCGGTCGGCACGCGCGGCGCCGTCAAGGCGGTCACGCACCGCGACCTGGAGGATCTCGGCGCCGAGATCATTCTCGGGAACACCTATCACCTCTTCCTTCGGCCGGGTGGCGATCTGATCGCGCGTGCCGGCGGGCTCCACGACTTCATCGGCTGGCGCCGTCCGATCCTCACCGACAGCGGCGGGTACCAGGTGTTCAGCCTGGCGACGATTCGGAAGATCCGTGAAGAAGGCGCGGAGTTCCGGTCGCACCTGGATGGCGCGAAGCACCTGCTGACACCCGAGGCGGCGGCCGACGTGCAGGCGCAGCTCGGTTCCGACATTGCGATGGTGCTGGACGAGTGCATCGCGACGCCGGCCACGAGAGACGCCGCCCGCGATGCCATGGAGCGCTCGGTTCGATGGGCACGACGGGCCCGCACCCGTTTCGAGCGGTTGCGCACCGATCCAGGCACGGTCCGGGTGACCAATCCCGGTCAGGCGCAGTTCGGGATCGTGCAGGGGGCGACCTTCCCGGACCTGCGGACCGAGAGCGCGCAGGCCACGATCGCTATCGGGTTCGAGGCCTACGCCATCGGCGGGCTCAGCGTGGGGGAGCCTCCCGATGTGATGTACGACGTCGTGGGCCACACGGCGCCGCTGCTGCCCGAGGACAGGCCGCGGTATCTGATGGGCACGGGAATGCCGGACGACCTCTTCGAGTGCGTCGCCCGGGGCATCGACATGTTCGACTGCGTGCTGCCGACCCGCAATGCCAGGAACGGGCAATTCCTGACCAGCCTCGGTCCTTTATCTATAAAGAACGCCCGCTTCGCAGAGGACCTGTCGCCTCCGGATCCCTCCTGCCGCTGCTACACTTGCCGGACCTTCTCGCGCGCGTATCTCCGCCACCTCTATATGGCCGGAGAAATGACCGCCGCTACCCTCAACTCACTGCATAATCTACACTTCTACCTTGACACGATGAGACGGATAAGGGAAGCTTTAGTGTTCGGCACGTTTGAAAGACTCCGCCTGGAGTTCCATCAAACCTTTTGCCGCCGACTCCGAAACTGAATGGACCAGGCGTTCGAGTTCGTCCTCTTCGCGTCTGCGGGTGCTGTGCAGCCGTCCGGGCTCCTCCAGTTCCTGCCGTTCGCGATCATTCTCGGCATCTTTTATTTCTTGATCCTGCTGCCGATGAAGAAGCGGCAGAAGAAGATCCAGGAGTTCCAGGAATCGCTGAAAGTGGGCGACAAGGTCATCACCACCAGCGGTATCTACGCGCAGATTACGCGGCTCGGCGAGAAGTCCCTGCAGGTGCAGATTGCCGATCGCGTCCGGATCGAAGTCGCGCGGGCCGCCGTGGCCGGCTACCAGGGCCAGGAGCCGGTCGTCCCCGAAAGCAATAACCTTTAATAATCACCATGAAGAACATCCGCTGGAAGGTTTTCACCGTCATTGGCGTCTTCGCCGTTTTCTTTGCGCTCGGCGTCTACCCGATCCTCGCCAATCGCTACTCGAAGCTGCCGGCGCCGGCCTGGCTCAAAGCCAAGCAATTGAAGCTCGGGCTGGATCTCCGCGGCGGTGTCCACCTGGTGCTCAGGGTTCAGACCGACGAGGCGCTCAAGACGTCCTCGACAACCACGGCTGAGCAGCTGCGGGAAGCCGCTCGAACCGCGGGCATCAATCTCACGGCGGTGACCGTGCCGACGCCGATCACCTTCCATATTGAAGGTGTTCCGTCCGAGAAGGATGCAGATTTCCGGCGCGTCGCGGACCAGATCGCCGGCACCAACTACGACCGCAACCCGGGCGCGGGCGGCACCTACGATTTCACGATGCGGCCGAACATCGCGGTGCAGATGCGCCAGCAGACCGTGACCCAGGCGCGCGAGACGATCGACCGCCGCGTCAACGAGCTCGGCGTGACCGAGCCGAACATCTCGGAATACGGCGACACCGGCGATCAGCTGCTCGTGCAGCTGCCAGGTGTCTCCGACGTGGCCCGTGCCAAGGAGATCATCCGCTCGACCGCCCAGCTGCAGCTGAAGATCGTCGAGGCCGGACCGATGTCGTCGCAGGAGGCGCTCCTGCAGCAGTACAACGGCAAGCTTCCCGACGACATGGAAGTGGTTCCGGGCGCCGCGGGCAGCGAGGAGACCGGGCCCGCTTTTTATCTGGTTCGAAAGACCGCGGCCGTGACCGGGCAGGATCTCCGCAACGCGCAGCCGTCGCTCGACGACAACGGCCGTCCGGCGGTGGCGTTCTCGCTGACGCGGGAAGGATCCAGCAAGTTCGGAAAGGTGACCGGCGACAACATCGGCCGGGCGCTGGCGATCATCCTCGACAACCGGGTGCAGTCGGCGCCCCGGATCGATGGACGGATCACCGATAACGGCCGGATCTACGGCTCATTCACCCAGGAGCAGGTCACCGACCTTTCGCTCGTCCTGAACTCCGGCGCGCTGCCGGCGTCGATGAGCTATCTCGAGGAGCGGGTCATCGGCCCGACGCTGGGACAGGACTCGATCCGATCGGGGGTCATGGCCTCGCTCGCGGGCCTCGTCCTGGTCATCCTGTTCATGCTGGTCTACTACAAGCTGTCGGGGATCAACGCGATCGTCGCGATGATCGCCAACCTCGTGATCCTGCTCGGGCTGATGGCGTATTTCGGCGCCACGATGACCCTGCCGGGCATTGCCGGGTTCATCCTGACCATGGGCATGGGCGTCGACTCGAACGTCCTGATCTTCGAGCGGGTCAAGGAGGAGATGACCGCCGGGCAGCCCGCCCGCAACGCGGTCAATCGGAGCTTCGATCGCGTCTTCCTGACGCTGCTCGATACGCACGTGACCTCGCTCATCGCCGCGGCTTTCCTGTTCCAGTTCGGCACCGGCCCGATTCGCGGGTTTGCGACCACGCTGACGATCGGCCTGCTGACCAACCTGTTCACGTCCATCTTCGTCTCGAAGACCCTCTTCGAAGCCGTGCTGCTTGGCCGGCCGGCGAAGGCTTCACTGAGTATCTAGGTCATCATGAAATTCTTCTCCAATCCCAATTACGACTTCGTCCGGTGGCGGTGGCATGCGATCACGCTCTCGCTGGTGGTCATCCTCGCCGGCGCCGCGGTGATCGGGACCCGCGGGCTGCAGAAGGGTGTCGACTTCGAGGGCGGCACCATCGTCATCGCCAAGTTCGACACGCCGAAGAGGATTGAGGAGGTCCGCGCCGCCATCACCAGCGGCGTGGCCGGCGGCGGCGATGCCGTGGTGCAGGATTACGGCCCGACCGGCAGCGGCACCGTGATGATTCGCGTGCGACGGACCGGGCATGAATCCGGCGGTGAGCTCAGCAGCGAAGCGGAAGCCGTGATCAATGCGCTCAAGAAGAGCAATCTCGGCAACTTCAGCGTGGCGGGCACCGAGATCGTCGGGCCGATCGTCGGCGAGCAGCTGCGGCGGCAGGGCATCCTGGCGACCGTGCTCGCGCTCGCCGGGATCATGACCTACATCGCGCTGCGGTTCCAATTGAGCTTCGCGGTCGGCGCGATCGCCGCGACCCTGCACGACCTGCTGGTCTGTCTCGCGTTCCTGGCGTTCTTCAGGTACGACCTGACGCTGAACGTCATCGCGGGGCTGCTCACCATCACCGGCTATTCGGTGAACGACACGATCGTCATCTTCGATCGTGTACGCGAGAACACGCGGGGGGTGCGCCGGGGCGAGAACCTGGCGGCGGTCGTCAACACCGCGGTCAACCAGACGCTGAGCCGTACGATCATCACCGCCGGCACCACGCTCCTGAGCGTCATCGCGCTGTACCTGTTCGGCGGCGACGTGCTGGAAGGGTTCGCCTTCACGATGCTCGTCGGGATCATCAGCGGCACCTATTCGACGGTGTTCATCGCCGCCGCGATCGCGATCATGCTCCAGGGCCGCAAGCCGGTGAGGGGTCAGATGGCTACGGCTGCCGCGCCCGAGACCACCAGAAAGCCCGGCCGTCGCCGCGCCTCGTAGCGGCGCTCGCCGGTGACTCTACTCGCTGCGGCATTCCTCGGGATCCTTCAGGGCCTGACCGAGTTCCTGCCGGTGTCGTCGACAGCGCACCTGCTCGTCGGTGCCAGGCTGATTGATTTCGAGGATCCGGGCGGCGTCTTCACCGTCACGATCCAGCTCGGATCGATTCTCGCGGTGATGTGGCTCTATCGCGCCAAGATCGCTCGGGTCCTCGCCGGGCTGCCGTCGGATCCCGAGGCGAGACACTTTGCTTTGATGGTGTTCGTGGCGTTTCTTCCGGCAGCCGTCGCCGGCGCGCTGTTCGCGGGCTACGTAAAGCGCGTGCTATACACGACGCCGGCAGTGATCGCCTGGTCGTTCATCATCGGCGGGATCGTGATGCTCATCGTCGAGCGGTATCGTCCAGAGCCGGTCGTGCGGAACGCCGATCACACGTCGCTGGCGCGGGCGCTGGGGATTGGCGCATGCCAGGTGCTGGCGCTGATTCCCGGAGTGTCACGGTCCGGTGCGACGATCGTCGGCGCCATGCTGCTGCGGCTCGACCGACCGGCCGCGGCCGAGTTCTCGTTTTTCCTGGCTATGCCCACGATGATGGGCGCATTCGTGCACGACCTGCTGGAGGCCCGGCACAGCCTGGGACCGGAGCGAGCCGCAGAAATCGCCGTGGGGTTCGTCATGGCGTTCATCGCGGCCCTGCTGGTCGTGAAGCCGTTCCTCGGCGTCGTCCGCCGGGTCGGGTTCGTGCCGTTCGCCTGGTACAGGATCGCCGCCGGCGTGCTCCTGCTGATCGCGCTGGCCGCGCACGCGTTGTAGGTGCCGCGATGCAGTGGTTGCGGCGCACGTTCATCGCGGGGTTCTTCGTCACGGTGCCGCTCGTCATCAGCGTCGCCGCGTTCGTCTGGATCTTCCGCGTGGTCGACGGCTTCGTCGGGCCGTTCTACGACGCCTGGCTCCAGCGTCTCAGCGGTGATCCCGCCACGCCGGTGCACATTCCCGGCCTCGGCATCGTCACCACCGCGCTCATCGTGCTCCTCGTCGGGGCGCTCGCCACCAACGTGCTGGGCCGGCGGGTGCTCCAGCGAGCCGAGGCCTACCTGTTGAAGGTCCCCGTGTTCCGGACGATCTATTCACCGGTGAAGCAGCTTGTAGTCGCCTTCTCACCGGACAATGAATATGGGTTCAAGCACGTGGTGCTGGTCGAGGACAGCGCGCGCGGGTTCATGCTCGGTTTCCTGACGAAAGAGTTCACGGTCGATCGCGGGCTGGGTCCCCAGCCCCTGATCGCCGTCTACGTGCCCACCAACCATCTCTATCTCGGCGACGTCATCATCTGTCCCAGGGACAAGGTCTCGTTTCCCGATCTCACCGTCGAACAGGCGATTCGGATCTTCCTGACCGGCGGCGTCGCGCTCTCGAGCCGTCTCAAGGCCCGGCATGGTACGGATCGAGTCGCCGATTTCCGGGTCTGACCCCTTAGAATCTGCGTTCCGCCTTGTGCCCCGCACCCTCTCCACGGCGCGGGGGCGTGTGGTACGATCCGTGGATTTGCGACGCGCGTTTCGAGGAGACAAATGCTGCATATGTTCCGTTCGTGTACGGGTTGGCTGGCGGTCCTGCTGGTTGCGCTGCTGTTGACGCCGGCCACGGTGTCGCTCGGCGCCCAGGCGCCGGAGCCATCCGCGCCCGCGCAGGAAGTGCGTCACGCCGGAGGCGAGGCCAACCTGATTCTGCCGGACCTCGGGCAGGTGACGTTCCAGGGAATCAACGGCCGCACCCTGCTGATGTTCGGGCTCGCCGTCTGCGTACTCGGACTGCTGTTCGGCATGGTCATCTTCGTGCAGTTGCGGAACCTGCCCGTGCACCGCTCGATGCGCGAGATCTCCGAGCTGATCTACGAGACCTGCAAGACCTACCTGATCACCCAGGGCAAGTTCATCCTGATCCTCGAGCTGTTCATCGGGGTGATCATGGTCTTCTACTTCGGCGTGCTTCAGCACTTCGCGCCGATCAAGGTCGCCATCATCCTGCTGTTCAGCCTGATCGGGATCGCCGGCAGCTACGGCGTCGCCTGGTTCGGCATCCGCGTCAACACGTTTGCGAACTCGCGGGCCGCGTTCGCCGGTCTGCGCGGGCAGCCGTTCCCGATCTACGCGATTCCGCTGCGCGCCGGCATGAGCATCGGCATGCTCCTCATCAGCGTCGAGCTCCTGCTGATGCTCTGCATCCTGCTGTTCATTCCGGGTGATTACGCGGGCTCGTGCTTCATCGGTTTCGCCATCGGCGAATCGCTCGGCGCGGCCGCACTGCGCATCGCCGGGGGCATCTTCACCAAGATCGCCGACATCGGTTCGGACTTGATGAAAATCGTCTTCAACATCAAGGAGGACGATGCCCGGAATCCGGGCGTGATCGCCGACTGCACCGGGGACAACGCCGGCGACTCGGTTGGTCCGAGCGCCGACGGATTCGAGACCTACGGCGTGACCGGCGTGGCCCTGATCTCGTTCATCGTGCTGGCCATCTCGAACCAGACGGTGCAGGTGCAGCTGCTCGTCTGGATCTTCGTCATGCGGGTGATGATGATCATCGCGAGCGGCGTGTCGTACCTGCTGAACGACGCCTGGGCGCGGGCGAGCTTCGGCAACGCGACCACGATGAACTTCGAGGTGCCACTGACCCGCCTGGTGTGGCTCACCTCGATCGTGTCGGTCGCATTGACCTACGTCGTGTCGTCCCTGCTGATTCCCGATCTCGGCGGCGATCCCACGCTGTGGTGGAAGCTGTCGACGATCATCACGTGCGGCACGCTGGCGGGCGCGATCATCCCGGAGCTGGTCAAGATCTTCACCTCCACCGAATCCAGTCACGTGCGCGAGGTCGTGACCTCCTCGCGTGAGGGCGGACCGTCGCTGAACATCCTCTCCGGTTTCGTTGCCGGCAATTTCTCGGCCTATTGGCTCGGCCTGAGCATCGTCTCGCTGATGGCGATCGCGTATGGGGTCAGCACCCAGGGGCTCGGCAGCCTGATGATCGCCCCCGCGGTGTTTGCGTTCGGCCTCGTCGCATTCGGCTTCCTCGGCATGGGGCCGGTCACGATTGCGGTGGACTCGTACGGGCCGGTCACCGACAACGCGCAGTCGGTCTTCGAGCTCTCGGTCATCGAGGCTATCCCGAACATCAAGCAGGAGCTCAAGAAGGAGTACGGGTTCGACGTCAACTTCGAGCGCGCCAAGCACCTCCTGGAGGAAAACGATGGCGCCGGCAACACGTTCAAGGCGACAGCGAAGCCCGTGCTGATCGGAACCGCCGTGGTTGGCGCGACCACCATGATCTTTTCGATCATCGTGATGCTCACCCACGGCCTGACCCAGAACCTGGACAAGCTGTCGCTGCTTCATCCCCCGTTCCTGCTGGGGCTCGTGACCGGCGGGGCGATGATCTACTGGTTCACCGGCGCGTCGACCCAGGCCGTCACGACTGGGGCGTATCGGGCGGTCGAGTTCATCAAGGCCAACATCCGGCTGGATGGGGTCGAGAAGGCCTCGGTCGCCGACAGCAAGAAAGTGGTGGAGATCTGCACACAGTACGCACAGAAGGGGATGTTCAACATCTTCCTGGGCGTCTTCTTCGCTACTCTCGCCTTCGCGTTCCTCGAGCCGTATTTCTTCGTGGGCTATCTGGTCTCGATTGCCCTGTTCGGCTTGTATCAGGCGATCTTCATGGCGAATGCGGGCGGCGCCTGGGACAACGCGAAGAAGATCGTCGAGGTCGAACTGAAGGAAAAGGGCTCACCGCTTCATGCGGCGACGGTCGTTGGCGACACCGTGGGCGATCCGTTCAAAGACACCTCGTCTGTAGCCATGAACCCGGTCATCAAGTTCACGACGCTCTTCGGGCTGCTGGCCGTCGAGCTGGGCGTGCAGCTTGCAGACCAATACGGCGGGCGGACCGGACTGCTGCTGTCGGGCCTGTTCCTGATGGGTTCGGCGCTTTTTGTGTGGCGGTCGTTTTACGCGATGCGTATCGTCCGGGAAGCGGCCTGAAGTCTGCCCAGGGGCGGAGAAACGGTGACAGAAGTACGGCGGCTCGGGGGTCGAAAAGTGCGGACCATTCACGCGATTTCGGTGTCTATTAGCGCATGGGACGTTCGTTGACACTGGTTTTTCGCTCTGACTATAATTCGCGGTCTTGCACCGTGGTTGAACTCCGCACGAGTGAGCGATCAGAGCTGCAGGGAGGGCTGAGCTGTGCCGCGTGACATGTTCGGCGACGTCGTCGATCCGTCCATCAAAGTCGGATCGCAGGCCTGGTACACGGTGCCCGTGTCGATCCTGGCGCACGTAGCGCTGTTTGCGGCGGTCATCATCATTCCGTTGATGGCCGCGGATGTGCTGCCGACGCCCAATACGATGATGGCGTTCGCGGCGCCTCCACCGCCGCCGCCTCCGCCACCGCCACCACCACCTGCGGCGGCCCCGCCGAAGGTGGCTCCGACCCCGGTCACCAATCCCAACGCTGCTCCGACTGAAGCGCCCAAGGAAATCGTCCCTGAGGCGCCGGCTCCTGCGACCGGCGTCAGCGAGGGTGTGCCGGGCGGCGTCGAAGGCGGTATTCCCGGAGGAACGATTGGCGGTGTGGTCGGCGGGCTGCCCTCGGCGCCGCCGCCTCCGCCGCCTCCGCCGACGGCCCCGGTCCGGGTCGGCGGCAACATCAAGGCGCCGACCAAGACGCGCAACGTCAACCCGATTTACCCGCCGATCGCGCAGTCCGCGCGCGTGCAGGGGGTCGTCATCATCGAGGCGACCATCGGACCGGACGGCCGCGTCAAGGACGCGAAAGTGCTGCGCTCGATCCCGCTGCTCGACCAGGCGGCGCTCGACGCAGTCAAACAGTGGCAGTTCACGCCGACGCTGCTCAACGGCGTCCCCGTCCCGGTCATCATGACGGTCACGGTGAACTTCACGCTGCAGTGACAGCCGGTCGGGGTAGTGGTTTTACAGGTCAAGGCGGGGGCGGGGCGTGAGCCCCGCCGTTCGTGCGCACAGGCGTGGCGGGAGCCAGGCCGCAGGCAACAGAAAATTTGAATTCATTCTGGACTGGTCCAGAACCGGAGGAGTGGCGCAATGGACTTGATGCACATGTGGAACGAGATGGGCTTCGTGGCGAGGGCCATCGCGGTGATTTTGGTCGTCATGTCGATGATCTCGTTTGGCGTCGCCATTGAGCGTATCTATACGTTCACGCAAGCCCGCAAGCAGTCGAAGCTGTACGCCCCGCAGGTCGCCAAGCATCTCAAGGAAGGCCGGCTCAAGGACGCCATTGCGATTTCGTCGTCCAAGAACTATCGCTACAGCCACCTGGCGAAGGTCGTGCTCGCCGGTCTGCAGGAATATCAGTTCCAGCAGGAAAGCGGCGCCAATCTCAGCCGTGAAGACCTGGTCGACACGGTCCGCCGCGCGATTCAGCGCGCCTCGGCCCTGACCGCCAATGACCTGAAGAAGGGCGTCTCCTCGCTCGCCACGATCGGCGCAACGGCACCGTTCGTCGGACTGCTCGGCACGGTCGTCGGCATCATCACCGCCTTCCAGGGCATCGCGGCCACCGGCTCAGGCGGTCTCGGCGCAGTCTCGGCGGGTATCTCGGAAGCCCTGGTCGAAACCGCGCTCGGCCTCGTCGTTGCGATCCCCGCAGTGTGGTTCTACAACTACCTCACCGGCCGTATCGAGTACTTCAACGTCGAGATGGACAACTCGTCCTCCGAGCTCGTGGACTACTTCATCAAGAAGACGGCGTAATCACGCTACCGGGTTGCCGGAGGTGGGCTTTCGGACGTACGCTGAAAGCCGCCGCCGGCCTCGAAGGTGGCAGCGGCACTTGCTGACCGCGCGTTAACAACGGAGTAACACCCATGGCAATGGATGTAGGCGGCGCAAAGGGCGGCCCGAAATCAGACATCAACGTCACCCCGCTGGTCGACGTCATGCTCGTGCTCCTCATCATCATGATGTTGATCGCCCCGATGCTGCAGAAGGGCGTGCCCGTCACTCTGCCGGTCGCGGACAACACGGTCGACAAGCCCGAAACGCAGAACCAGACGGTCGTCGCCGTCGACTCGAAGAACAAGTTCTACGTGGACGGACTGCCGGTCGAGCGCGCGGTGATGGCCGATCGCGTCAAGACCAAGCTCGAGGACAAGACCGAGCGGATCGTCCTCATCAAGGGTGACCAGGACGCCAGCTATTCGGCGATCATGGCGGCGATGGACGACCTCCGCAAAGCCGGGATCGAAGACATCGGCCTGATCACCGAGCGCAGGACCAAGCCGGGCGCGACGGCAGGAGGCAAGTAATGGCTCACGCCCATAAACACTTCGGCGCGGAGAAGGTCGTCAAGGGGGAGATGCCGCACACCAGTGCGGACATGAACGTCACCCCGCTCATCGACGTGCTGCTCGTGCTCTTGATCATCTTCATGGCCGCCCTGCCGCTCACGCAGAAGGGCGTCGACGTGAACCTGCCGCTCGAGACCAAGTCGGCCCAGCAGGCCGTCGATCCGAACCAGATCGTGCTCGACATCACCGCCGACCGCACGATCACCGTCAATAAGCAGGTCATCGCCCTGACCGCACTGCCGGAGTTCCTCCGCACCACCTTCGAGTCGCGCAAGGAAAAGACGATGTTCATCATCGGCGATCCGACGCTGCGCTACGCCGAGATCATCGCGGTGATTGACGCAGCCAAGGGCGCCGGCGTCGACAAGGTCGGCATCGTCACGGAAGGCATGCGGAAGGGCGACTCGAGCAACTGAGAGCAGCTGACGTCGTCAGGCGGCGTGCTTTTCCGCGCGCCGCCGTTCGTTTGTACAGGCAACAAAAAGGCCGGGACACCTGGAGGCGCCCCGGCCAATGAATTCCGAATCCCCTCCTACGCCTACTTCGTCGGCTTCGCACCGGCTGCGGGCTTGGCGCCGCCGCCCGCGGCTGCGCCGCCCTTCTGGAGCTCCATGGCCTTACTGCGCAGGTCGTCGGCCTGTTGAATCAGCTCTTTCTGCTTGTTGGGATCCTTCTCGAGGTTGGCCTGCTGGCGGAGCAGGATGTTCTTGTAGACCAGGGCTTCGATGTAGTTCGGGTTGAGCTGGAGGGCCTTGTCCTCGGCCGCGATGCCCTTGGCGTTCATCTCGGCCTTCTGGGCCGGACTCAGACGGAAGTCCTTGGAGGCCTTCTCCTGGTAGTAGCTCCCGATCAGGTGATAGCCCTGAGGGTTGTTCGGATCGAGCTCGGCGGCCTTGTTGAAGGCCTCCATCGTCTTGTCGAAGTCGCCCTGCCGATTGTAGTAGCCGGCGATGCTGCTCCAGACCGTCGGGTCGTTGGGCCGGGCGTCGCGGGCCTTCAGCAGCGCCTGTTCCGATTCCTCGTAACGCCCCGCGTCCTCGTAAATCTTGGACAGCTGGAAGTAGGCGGTCGGCTCGTTCGGGTCCATCGTGATCATCTTCTGGACGATGGGCTCGGCCTGGGACGGGTCGTTGAGCTTGTCAGGTGCGTACGCGGCCACGATGTATTCCATGGCGCGCCGCTTGATGAGGGGATCCTTCGACAACTCGGCCGCTTTCGTGTAGTTTTCGATCGCCTTGGTCATGTAGGCGTCGTTTTCCGGCTCACCCTTGCGGGCCGGTTTCCACAGGTTGTCGTAGCTGTTACCCAGGAAGAAGTAGGCGGCGAGAAAATCCGGGGCAGCTTCAGTATTCGGCTCGGCCGCAATGACGGCCTCGTACCGGTCGGCCGCTTCACGCCAGCGCTGGCCGCGGTAGTGGTCGTTGGCCTCTTTGAAGGCCTTCATCGCCTTCAGGTTGCGAATCGAATACTTGCCACAGCCGGCAGTCGCGGCGCTGAGCCCGATGACGAGCACTGCAAACGCCAGCGACGCCGTCCGAATCCGGGTCTTCATGTTCTCCCTCGAGGCGCGGACATCCACGTGCGCGCTGAAAAGTGGGTATTAGAATGGTGCAGGCACGAACGCGGAGGGCTTACCCGGCCTGAACCGCGTCAGTATATTGAACCAAAAATCGC
>Ga0114129_10000100_pt1 | contig 84154 bp, 89 predicted proteins | sample RhiMetdeltSRZDD1_FD_80071 | JGI IMG/M metagenome (GOLD analysis project Ga0114129, IMG submission 80071) | Populus rhizosphere microbial communities from Tennessee, USA - Rhizosphere MetaG P. deltoides SRZDD1 (version 2) (version 2) | ecosystem: Host-associated > Plants > Roots > Rhizosphere >... | reverse complement strand
TTGTGTACTGGCAGCAGTGGTATACTTTCATTACAAGACACGATAAGAGGAGACATGTAATGCTAGTTCGCTTCGACCAATTCCGCGACTACGACCGCCTCGCTGACCAATTCGACCAGATCTGGCGTCGACCGTCTTCGACCGTCGCCATGGACGCCTATCGACACGGCAACGAGGTCACCATCGACCTCGACCTCCCGGGCGTCGATCCCGACGCCATCGACCTCACCGTCGAGCGCGACGTGTTGACGATCTCAGCCAACCGCGAGTGGGATCACAATGAGGACGACGAGGTCTTCGCCGCCGAGCGACCGCACGGCACCTACACCCGCCGCGTGCTCCTGGGCGACAGCCTCGACACCTCCAACCTCCAAGCGTCCTACAACCATGGCGTGCTGACCGTGACGCTTCCCGTGTCCGAGCAAGCACAGCCACGCAAGATCGCAATCGGCTCGGGGAACGGTCGAGCCCTGATCGAGGCCTCGACCACCAACTGATCCACCGGCTCCCCCGGGAGCCCGATCCGCGAGCGGAGAGTGCCGATCCGACCGGCGCCCTCCGCTCCGTCCGCGTCCGGCGTCGAGTGCCCTCCGCAGGACCCGAACCGGACCAGCACGCCTGACCACCGCGCCAGAGAACCGACCGGACGGTCGACAGTCTGGCGTCCCTACATCGCGCGTTCATCGCGCGGTCGCTTCCGATCGGGCCAGACCCGTCGCCGCAGAGCCAGCGCCACAGCCAAGTCCCGACTGACGTCGCGCCGCTTCCGAGGAACGCAGCTCGCCAGGGCCCATCACAGGCGTGTCGCTCTGCCGAATCCTGCTCTAGGGGATCAAGCGGCGCCGGCTCCGCGCATCGGGCAGTCGTGGGTCCGACAAGCGAGCCTCATGACGGGACGCTCCCGTCTACCGTGCGTGTATGAAACCCGCGTTGAGGTGGCAACGACTGCACACAACGTAGTTGCTCTCAAGGTTGGCGACGGGTTCGGCGATCCTCAAACGCCGTCCCTTCATAGCAGCGGGAATAGCTGCTCACCGATCTCGTTGGCGGCACGACGTTGCACGCGCCCGTAGACCCGCCAGGCCGCGCGGGAACGCGGGTCCCGACCAGGGACTCCCACGGGTGCCAGCACCGACCTAGGGGTGCGACCCTGACGACGTGATTGACGTACGCGCACATACAGGTGCGCCGCCCCGCTATTGCCCAGCCACAACGGGAGGTCGTCATGAGTAGCACCGTTGAGGTCCGTCCCTTCCATGTCGACGTTCCGGAAGGGGAGCTCACCGACCTTCGCCGGCGGATCGCGGCCACGCGGTGGCCCGAGAAGGAGACCGTCGCAGATCAGTCGCAGGGCGTGCCGCTCGCGATGACTCAGGACCTCGCGCGTTACTGGGCGACAGAGTACGACTGGCGCAAGTGCGAGGAGAAGCTGAACGCCCTGCCACAGTTCATGACCGAGATCGACGGACTGGACATTCACTTCATCCATGTCCACTCAGGGCATGACGATGCGCTGCCGCTCGTCGTAAACCACGGGTGGCCTGGCTCGATCATCGAGCAGCTGAAGATCATCGGGCCACTGACCGATCCCACCGCTCACGGCGCAAGCGCAGCGGACGCCTTCCACGTGGTGGTTCCGTCCATGCCGGGCTACGGGTTCTCAGGCAAGCCGACGAGTACCGGCTGGGGCCCCGAACGCATGGGCCGCGCCTGGGCAGAGTTGATGACGCGCCTCGGCTATACCCGCTACGTCGCCCAAGGCGGTGACTGGGGTGCGTTCGTCGTCGACCAGATGGGCTTGCAGGCACCCACGGGATTGCTCGCCATCCACACCAACATGCCTGCCACCGTTCCCGCTGACGTCGACAAGGCCGCCCAGGCCGGCGACCCACCGCCGTCCGGTCTCTCAGCCGAGGAACGACGCGCCTACGAGCAACTGATCAGAACGTTCGGGCAAGTCGACTACGCCAGATTCATGGCGTCGCGCCCGCAGACCCTGTACGGCATCGCGGATTCACCGGTCGGCCTGGCCGCCTGGCTTCTCGACCACAACGACGCTGACGGCCAGCCCGCGGCGGCGGTCGTCGCGGCTCTGAACCGGACCACGAGTACGAGCGGCGAGCTGACCCGTGACGAGGTCCTCGACAACATCACGCTGTACTGGCTGACGAACACCGGGGTGTCGACGTCTCGTCTCTACTGGGAGTACGAGGGTGGCTTCTTCAACGCCAAGGGCGTCTCGATTCCGGTCGCTGTGAGCGTCTTTCCCGGTGAGCAATATCAGGCGCCGCGGAGCTGGGCAGAGCAGGCGTATCCCAAGCTCATCTACTACAACGAGGTCGACAGGGGCGGCCACTTCGCCGCTTGGGAGCAGCCGCAGCTCTTCGCCGAAGAGTTGCGAGCCGCGTTCCGGTCGCTTCGGTAGAGCTCGGCCGGCACGCGGAGTCCATGTCCGCGACGTCGGGTCTAGTCATCGTCGGTTGCGTGAAGGGCGTGGGGATCGGCCAACCGCGGCCAAGGAGACGATCGCTGCGGTCGCGGAACTTCGTAGCTCACTTCGCGACAGCTCGGGCCGGACCCTGTAGGCCGTTCACGGCCTCGACGACCGGACGGCCGGAGGCGCCGAGACCGGCACCTCGGGGCGATGCCCCGGGTGGATGTGTGCGCACGTTCGGTGACTGCAGCACGGCCGCTTACGGGTCAGGAAAGGTGGTAGTCGGTCTGCTTCTCGGAGCCGTAGTGGCGCGTGTGAAGGTAGTGGTGGTCGGCGAGCACTCGGAGGGCCTTGGGCTCCGTCAATCAGTGCGCCGCCCGAGCCGAACGGGCGGCCATAAGGTGAGGAAGGACCTCGGATGTGAAGTGCGCTGTGGGGTCAGCGTGGCCGATAGCAGCGTCGACGGTGACCGCGCCTCGGGATGCCGCCGCGGCCCGTAGCCGCTCGCGAGCTGGGGCCGAGACAGAGCCGCCCGCCACCACCGCCAGCAGAGCGTCGCCTGCAGCGATGGCCCGCAGCGCGTCCGCCTCGGTGAAGACGCCGACGACCGCGAAGCCGTACCGTTCTAGGACTGCGGTCGCCGGTCGCATCTTCTCGGGGGATCGTCCTACGACCACGACGGTCGAGTCAGATGCCATAGCCGAAGGCTAAGACTTAAAGCCGACTTGAAGACAAGGGGGTGTTGGCCGGTGCTCTCATCATCGCTCCCGGCAGGCCACCGGACCAGGACGTTTACCGAATCCCACCCGTACGAAGCAGCGGCGCCACCGTTAGCCCTGATGTCGGGGCTGCCGGAAGAGCCATAGAGCCAGCCCGGTCCACACCGCGAGAGCACCAAGCCAGATACCGGCCTCCCGCCGGAGCTCGGACCGAACGTCACGCCACTGTTCGGCGCGTAGGCGAACCAGCCACCGTCATGGGCGGCGAGAAGCGGTTGACCGTTGCGGCCATCAGAGCGAGGCCGAGGCCCGAGGCGATGACGACGACGATCCGCTGCCGCTCTTGCATGGGCCACATGGTGCTACACGGGACCGCCGCCCCGTAGCCACCGCCGTCTTCTGCGGCCGAGCGAGATAGGTGGGTTGCATGCCTGTCGCCCGCGCCAGTCCGTGCCAGATGTGGTGGAGCGCCAGGGCGCGTTGGCCGTCACGTGCGCAAGCCCGCAGGTGACGACGGCTGGAACCTATCGGTTGGACTAGCGGTTACTGCGGGGTGCAAGGGATCTCGGTGGTGTCAACGGTCCGCGGCCCGTTGAACGAGTAGACGATCTCGTCCTGCGTCGGCGACTGATACGTGACGTCGAACCCTTCCGGCAGGGTTGAGCACGTCGCCTAGCAGCGAGATGACAGCGACACCGGTGGGTGTCGACGCGAGCCGCCGGCCAGTCCTGGCCGTGCATGCTCTCGTCCGGAGCTCGCGAAGGCAGCCGACCGGCCCCGTCACGATCGCTCGAGGAACCCTGCGATGACCGCCGCACAGTGCTCCGCTCGGTCGATGACCAGCAGGTGGCCGGCGCCGCGGACGACCTCCAGCCGGGCCGACGGGATCCGGCGGGCGAGGATGCGCGCGTTGCGTGACGGCACGATGGGGTCCTGGTCGCCCGCCAGCACGAGGGTGGGCGCACGGATCCGGCCGAGCCACGGCAGGCTCGTCCACGCGGCACCCGCGATGATCTGGCTGGCGTACCCCCAGAGGGTGGGCGGCCGGGCCCTGCGGGCGCTGATCTGCTCGCGCAGGAGGTCGTCCCGCGGGGTGATCGTAGGCCCGTAGAGCACGCCGGCCGTGAGCCGCAGGAAGGCGGGGGAGTAGTAGCGCAGGGGCGTGGCCAGGAGCGACATGGCGAACGGGTTGCCGGGGACGCCCCCGAGCCCGCAGGCGGTCGAGGCGAGGACCAGCCGACGGACCCGGTGAGGGTTGCCGAGGGCCAGCTCCTGAGCCACCGCGCCCCCGAACGAGACGCCCAGCACATCGGCGTGCGGGTGGCCGAGCGCGTTGAGCAGGTGTGCCGCCTGGCGGGCCAGGCCCGGCATTCGTTGCGGGACGAGGCGGCTGGGCGAGTGCCCGGTGCCCGACGCGTCATAGGCGATCGTCTGGATGCCGTGGGCATTCAGAGCCCGCTCGAGCGGGCCCCACATTTCGATGTTCCCGCCGAGGCCCATGACCAGCAGCAGGGGTGGTCCATCGCCCCGTACGGACACGCGCAGCAGGTGGCCGTCGACCTCGACGAACGTGAGGAGCTGGTCCGCCTCGTGGGTGGGAGCCCCCGTCACAGGTGGACGTACCGGCCGGGCGCGGGCTCGATTGCGGGATGGCGACGGTTCCCGAGCCGCGTCGGGGCCCGCCGCTCGGGGCCGGACCGCTCGCCGAGCCAGCGCAGCCAGTGGTCCCACCAGCTGCCCTCCTGGGTGGTGGCCCCGGCCCGCCACTCGTGGGGGTCGGGCGGCGGCGGGCCGGGGCGAGTCAGGAACCGCGACCGCTTGTTGCCGGGCGGGTTCACGATGGCCTGGATGTGGCCGCTCGACCCCAGGACGAACTCGCTGTCGCCGCCGAGCATCTGCGTCGTCCGGTAGGCCCCGGTCCACGGGATGATGTGGTCGGTCGCCCCGGCCACGACGTAGGCGTCGCAGCGGACCTTGCCCAGGTCGACCGGGGTGCCCAGCACCTCGACGGCGCCGGGCTCGGCCAGGCCGTCCGAGCCGAGCAGGTCGAGGAAGTCCGAGTGCAGCCCGGCCGGGAGGTTGGTGGTGTCGGCGTTCCAGAACAGGATGTCGAACGCCGGCGGGTTCTGACCGAGCAGGTAGTTGTTGACCCAGTAGTTCCAGACGAGGTCGTTGGGCCGCAGCCAGGCGAACATGCTGCCGAGGCTGCGGCCGTCGAGGACGCCGCGGCGCTGCGAGTGCGCTCGGGCCGCCTCGATCGAGGCCCGCGAGGTGAGCAGCCCGACCGTGGACTCGCCGGCGGTGTCGAGCCCCGCCACCATGAACGTGGCCGAGTTGACCAGCGCCTCGCCGGTGTCCGCCAGGTGCCCCAGCAGGCAGGCGAGCGTGATGCCTCCGGCGCACATGCCGGCCACGTTGGCGTCGTCGGTCGAGCTGACGTCGCACGCGATCTCGATCGCCTCCTTGCAGGCCGACACGTAGGCGGCGAGGTCCCAGTCCCGCTGGGCCGGGGTGGGGTTCCGCCAGCTGACGGCGAAGTAGGGGATGCCGCCGGCGACAGCGTGCTCGACGAAGCTGCGGCCCGGGGCGAGGTCGGAGATGTAGTACTTGTTGATCTGCGGCGGGATGGCAACGAGGGGGCGGGTGTACGTGCGGGCCGCCGCGGGGGCGTACTGGATGAGCTCGAAGAGCTCGCCGCGGTGGACGACCTGGCCGGGCGTCACGGCCAGGTTCCCGCCGACGGTGAACGGCCGGGTGTCGACCATCGACGGCATGCCCCCGTTGTGGCGCAGGTCGTGGCGGAGGTGCCGCAGCCCGGCGAGGAGGCTCTGGCCCCGCGTCTGCCACGCCTTCGCCAGCGCCTCGGGGTTGCCGAGCAGCGTGTTGGTGGGGGCCGCGGCCTCGGTGACCAGCGACAGCGCGAAACGCGCCCGCTCGCGGCTCTTGTCGTCGAGGCCGACGTCGTCGATCAGCCGGAACAGCGCGTCGCGCTCCACGAGGTACGCCTGCAGGAGGCGCCGGTAGAGGGGGTTGCCGACCCAGGCCCGGTCGTTGAACCGCTTGTCGGAGGGCGCGGGGGCGAGGTCGCTGCGCCCCAGGGCCACGTCGACCAGGCGGCGGCCGGCGCCGACCGCGCCCTCGACGAGGACGCCCGGCTCGACCGCCACCCGGCCGAGCAGGCGGCCGAGTGCGGCGCCGACCTGGCGGCGGGTGAGCCCGACGAACGGGTTGGCCCCGAGGACGGGCGGGTCGTCGCGGTCGAAGGGCGCGGTCGCCGGCGGCGGGGCGGTTGCCACCGCCGGCGACCCCACCGGAGTGGTCACCGTGGTCGTCACCGTGGTGCCTCCTCGCGGCGGCCGGTGCCCGACCGGGCGAGCCGGGACCGCAGGTCCTTCTTCGAGAACTTCCCGACCGAGGTCTTGGGGATGCTGTCGAGGAAGACGACGTCGTCGGGGATCCACCACCTCGGCACCCGAGGCTCCAGGTGGTCGAGGAGGGCGACCGTCGTGCCGTCGCCGGCAGCGACGCCGGGGCGGAGGACCACGCAGGCGACCGGGCGCTCGCCCCACCGGTCGTCGGGCACCCCGACGACGGCCGCCTCGGCGACCTGCGGGTGCGCCATCAGCTCGTTCTCGAGCTCGACGGAGCTGATCCACTCGCCGCCGGACTTGATGACGTCCTTGGCCCGGTCGACGAGGCGGATGTACCCGTGGGGGTCGATCGTGGCCACGTCGCCGGTCCGGAGCCACCCGTCGGCGGTGAACGAGTCCCCGGACCGGGGGTCCGCGTAGTACCCGGCCGCGATCCACGGGCCCCGCACCTGGAGCTCGCCGGCGGTGGTCCCGTCCCACGGCAGCGGTGCGTCGACGCCGGTCGCGTCCGACCGGGCGATGCGGGCCTCGACCCCGACCGCCGGCTGGCCGACGCTGGTGCGCAGGTCGGCACGCCCGGCCTCGTCCAGGTCGCGCCCGAGCGTCGTCTTGAGGTGGCACAGGGCACCGACCGGGCTCGTCTCGGTCATGCCCCACGCCTGCAGGATCGGCAGCCCGGTCGCCTGGCGGTAGCCCTCGGACAGCGCCTTGGGCACCGCCGAGCCGCCGCACACGATGCTGCGGAGGCTGCTCGTGTCCCGGCCGGCGAGCTCGGGGAGGACTCCCATCCAGATGGTCGGCACCCCGGCCGCCACCGTGACCCGCTCCGACTCGATGAGCTCGGCCACCGCCCCGGGGGACAGGTCCGGGCCGGGCATGACCAGCGAGGCGCCGGAGGCGACCGCGGCGTGGGCCAGCCCCCAGGCGTTGGCGTGGAACATCGGCACGACGGGCAGCACCCGATCGGGCTCGTCGATGCCCATGGTGCCGGCCACCATCACCCCGAGGGTGTGGAGGAAGGAGGACCGGTGGGTGTAGACGACCCCTTTGGGGTTGCCCGTGGTGCCGCTCGTGTAGCACATGGACGCGGCCCGCCACTCGTCGTCGACCCGGAACTCGGCGGGCCAGGCGCCGTCGAGCAGCGCTTCGTAGTCGTAAACCTCCGGCCCGCGTTCGAGGAGCGGGACCTGGCCCGCCCCGTCGTCCATGACCACCACGTGCTTGACCGTGGTGAGCCGGGCCAGGTGGGGGAACAGGAGGCGGGCGAGCGACCGGTCGACGAAGATCACCTCGTCCTCGGCGTGGTCGGCGACGTAGACGAGCTGGTCGGCGGACAGGCGGATGTTGAGCGTGTGCAGCACCCGCCCCGTGCAGGGAACGGCGAAGTAGAGCTCGAGGTGGCGGGCGGTGTTCCAGGCGAACGTGCCGACCCGCCCGTCGGCGCTCACGCCCAGGGCATCGAGCACGCCGCCGAGCCGCCGGGCCCGCTCGGCCCACATTCCGTATGTGACCCGGTCCCGGCCGGAGGCGGTGGCGGTGACCACCTCCTTGTCGGCGAACAGGCGCTCCGCCCGCTCGAAGAGATGCGGCAACGTCAGTGGGACGTCCTGCATGAGGCCGTGCACGGCTCCTCCTCCTCGTCTCAGCCCGCGAGCTGATAGTCGGTGGCCAGCGGCGAGGCGAACAGGCCCTGAACCTCGGTCAGCCCGCCGTCGACGGTGGCGTCGGGCCGGAGGATGAGGGTCTCGCGGGCCGGCGGCTGGCCCGGGTCACTGAAGTCCATCGGGGCCATGAGGCCCTGGGTGTCGACGTTCTCGAGGCTCTGGAACGCCCCCTGCAGGCCCTCGCGGGTGAGCGCACCGGTCTCGCAGGCCGTGTCGAGGATCTGGGCCATGAGCTCGCCCTGGGCGTAGCCGTACATCACGAAATGGGTGGGGGTCTCGCCCGCGAACTGGGTGGCGAAGGCGTCCCGCACCGCGGTGGGCCCGGGCGCGTCGCTGGCGTACGGGGCGATGGAGGACACCATCAGGTAGGACGCCTGCAGCGCGTCGGCGGCGGGACTGGCGAGCAGCGCCGGGCTGAAGCTGGGGTTCGACCCGACGAAGGTCAGGTCGAGGCCGCTCGCCTGGGCCACCGCCACGGCCGATGCCGCCTGGGGCGGCGTGGTGGTCAGCAGCACGACGCTGGCGCCGGCGTCGTCCACGGCGGTCACCGCCGCGGTGAGGTCGGAGTCGGTCGGCTGGACCTTCTGCGCGGCGATCTCCACGCCGAGCTCCGCCGCCGCGTGCTCGGCGCCGGCGAGCGCGTTCTCGCCGTAGTCGCCCTCGAGGTGGATGTGGCCGACCGTGTCGCCCTCGGCGATCCGGCCCTCGTCCATCAGCCACTGGAGGGCGTTGATCATCTCGATGTCGTAGGTGGCGCCGGTGACCACCATGCTGGGGCTCTCCAGCACCGACGACGAGAACGACACGGCCATCGTGAGGACGTTGTCCTGGTCGATGGTCGGGCGCAGGGCATCGATCATCGGCGATCCGAGCAGCTCGTCGAAGGCGAGGACCTCGGGCTGCATGGCCGCGTACTGGGTGGTGGCGTTCTGCGCGTTGTAGGCGTGATCGGTCACCGTGAACTCGACGGTGCGGTCGCACACGCCGCCGTCGGCGTTGCGGGCGTCCCAGAACAGCTGGCGCCCCTGGGCGATGCCCCGCGACGCCCCCGCGAACGGCCCGGACTGGTCGGTGAGCACGCCCAGCGTGATCGTGTCGTCGGTGACGCCCGGCCCGGTCGCGAGGGCGCCGCTCTCGGCGTCACTCGCCGAGCCGGTGGCGGCCTCGTCGTCCTTGGTCGAGCACGCGGCGCTTGCCGCGAGGGCGGTGGCGGCCGTGGCCCACACGAGCACACGGCGCAGGGCGGATGATCTGGGCATGGTGTCCCCTCCTCGGAGATCGGTGAGTGCCCTCATGGGCTGGATGCGACCGGGGCGACGTCGTCGCGGATGTGGACGGCGTCCCCGAGATCGACGGGGGTGGGAGCGGGGGCCGGAGCCGGGCGCCGCGGCCGGCCGGCCAGGCGCGAGCGGAGGCGGCGGGCGAGGGCGGCGAGGCCTCCGGGCTCGACGAGCAGGAGCCCGACGATGGCGGTGCCGTAGCAGAAGCGGGCAGCCACCCCGGCGGTGATGCCTCCCCCGGTCGGTGACTCGGTCACGAACGGAAGCGCGTCGCTGTAGCGCTGGAGGACGACAGGCAGGGACGACACGAACAGTGCGCCGGCGAGCGTGCCGCCAGGCGAGCCGACGCCCCCGATGACGATCATGGCCAGGTACTCGATGGCCAGGAGCACGCCGAAGGTCTCGGGCACGATGTGATGGAACGCCAGTGCCAGCAGGACGCCCCCCAAGCCGGCGAGCATCGACGACACGAGGAACGCGGCGCCCTTGAACCGGACGACGTCGACACCCATCACGGCCGCGGCGGTCTCGCCGTCCCGCACCGCGTGCATGGACCGGCCGGCCCGGCTGGCCCGCACGTTCCGGTAGAAGAGGAGCGCGAGCACGGTGGCGACGAGCCCGACGTACCAGAGCTTCTCGACCCGGGTGAACGGCACGCCCAGCACGAGAAGGGTCTCGCCGGGCACGTCGTCGAAGCTGAACCCGGCCACCGTCAGGGGCGGCACGTCCCGGCCGTTGAAGCCCCCGGTGACCGGCTCCGCGTTGACCAGCACATGCTGGCCGAGGAAGACGAGACCCAGCGACGCCACGCCCAGGTAGATGCCGCGGACGCGGCCGGCGATCGGGCTGAACAGCAGTCCCGCCAGGCCGGCGGTGGCCACGGCGAGGGCGACCGCGACGAGGGGAGGCAGGCCCCAGCCGATCTGCCCCCCGGGCTCGCCGGGCGGCGACGCGAACAGCGTGTAGCCATAGGCCCCGATGGCGATGAAGAACGAGTGGGCGAGCGACAGCTGGCCGGCCTCGCCGACCAGCAGGTTCAGCCCGAGGGCGGCGACCATGGCGGCGAAGGCGAACACGCCGACCTGCACCCAGAAGGCGTCGAGGTAGAACGGAGCGACGACAGCGGCCGCCAGCAGTGCGAGCCCGGCGGCCCGCCCGCCGCTCGGCGCCCGGCGTCGGCTCGCGACCTCAGACACGGGTCGCCTCCGTGGTGCCGAACAGGCCCGTAGGCCGGACGAGCAGGACGGCGACCATCACGACATAGGGCACGACCGCCGCGAAGCCCTGCCCGAGGAACGAGAGCTGGTCCTGGTAGCCCTGCGTCAACGTCTCGGCCAGGCCGATGAGCAGGCCGCCCACCAGGGCTCCGCCCGTGGAGTCGAGCCCGCCGAGGATGGCGGCCGGGAACGCCCGCAGCGCCGCGGCGGAGGTGGTCGGCGAGACCCCGGGAGAGGGGAAGGCGGCGAGGAACACGCCGGCCACCACCGCCAGGACGGCGGCGATCACCCACACGATCGCCGACACCCGCCCGAGCCGCACACCCATGAGCTCCGCGGTCCGGTGGTCCTCGGCGCTCGCTCGCATGGCGACCCCCCAGTCGGAGAACCGCGACCAGGCGAAGAACCCGCCGAGCACCACGAACGCCACGACCAGCGCGGCGACCCGGGTCTGGGGAACCGTGATGCCGAGGACTTCGACCGTCGAGCTCTGCCACGGATCGCCCACGGGCAGGATGTCGATGCCGAGACGTCGGGTGATCTCGGTCTGGAGCACCACGTCGACGCCGATCGTCATGATGGCGACCGCGACGACCGAGCGCCGCACCACGGGCCGGACGAGCGCCCGCTCGATCACGAGCGCGAGGACCACGGTCAGGGCGATGCCGAGGAGCACCGCGACCGCGAACCGCTGCCCGGCCGCGCTGAAGCGGGCCGCGCTGTAGGTGCCCACCATGAGCAGCCCCGCGTGGGCGAAGTTGACGACCTGCGTCGCCTTGAACACGACGACGAACCCGAGGGCGAGCAGGGCGTAGACCGCGCCGAGCGCCACCCCGCTGAACAGCAGCTGCAGGAGCTTCTCCATCACCGCACTCCGATCTGGGGGTGGTCGTCGCCGGTCCCGAGGTAAGCCCGGATCACGTCGGGGTCGTTCTGCACCTCGTCGGGCGTGCCGTCGGCGATCACCCGGCCGAAGTCGAGGACGGTGACGCGGTCGGCGATCTCCATCACGAGGCCCATGTCGTGCTCGACGAGCAGCACCGGGATCTCCAGGGCGGCCCGGATGTCGCGGATGAGCCGGCCGACCTCGTGCGTCTCCTGGGCGCTCATGCCCGCGACCGGCTCGTCGAGCAGCAGGACCGACGGCTCGACGCACAGCGCCCGGGCGATGTCGACCTTCTTCTGGTCGCCGTGCGACAGGTCGCCGGCGGGCACCGGCAGCAGGTGGGCCAGGCCGAGGAACTCGGCGATCTCGCCCACTCGCGCCCGGTGGCGGCGCTCCTCGCGCCGGGCCGACGGGAGCCGTAGGCCACCCCCCACGAAGCCCGAGCGGGTCAGATGGTGGCGGCCCAACAGCAGGTTGTCCTCGACGCTGGAGTGGGGGTATAACGCCATGTTCTGGAACGCCCGGGCCACGCCGAGCCCGGCGATCTCGCAAGGCCGCCGCCCGACCAGCTCGTGGCCGCCGAACCGGACCGATCCGTGGACCGGGCGGTAGACGCCCGACACGACGTTGAACATCGTCGACTTGCCCGCGCCGTTGGGGCCGATGAGCGCGTGGATGGAGGCCGGCGCCACGCGGATCGTCGCCTCGTCGAGCGCAGTGACGCCGGCGAACCGCACGGTCACCCCGTCGATCGCCAACCCTGCGTCGGTGGCGCCGAGCGTCGCGGCCATGGCGGTCATCCCGCCCACCTGCCCAGGCTCCGGTGGCCGGCTCGCGCCCCAGCTCCCGAGCCGGCGGCCGCGGGCGCGCCCGCACCGCCGAGGTACAGCTCACGGATGCGCTCGTCGGCGGCCATCTCGTCGGCGGTGCCGCGGAGCGAGACCTCGCCGACCGTGAGCACGACCGCGTGGGTGGCCACCCGGAGCGCCATGGCCGCGTTCTGCTCGATCAGCATCACGGCCGTTCCCTGCTCATTGATCGTCCGGACGACCCCGCCGATCTGGTCGACCATCTGCGGCGCCAGCCCGAGCGAGGGCTCGTCGAGCAGCAGCAGCCGGGGCGAGGCCATGAGGGCACGGCCGATAGCCAGCATCTGCTGCTGGCCCCCCGACAGGAGGCCCGCCCGCTCGTGGCGTCGGTCGTGGAGGACGGGGAAGAGCTCGTGGACGCGTTCGCGGGTGGCGGCCTTGGCTACCCGGTCGCGGCGGCTGAACCCGCCGATGCGGAGGTTCTCCTCGACCGTCAGGCGGGTGAAGATCTGCCGGCCCTCCGGCACCTGCACGACGCCGTCGCGCACGATGTCGGCGGGCGGGCGCCCGTCCAGCCGGGTTCCTTCGAAGGTGATCGAGCCGGCGTCGATCGCGCCACCGACGCCGCGCAGGTTGCCGGACACACCCCGCAACAGCGTCGTCTTCCCCGCGCCGTTGCCGCCGAGCACGGCGACCACGCCCCTGTCGGGCACGTCGACCGAGACGCCGCGGAGCGCACGGACCGCTCCGCCGTAGCTGACCTCGAGGTCGGTGACCGACAGCATGCCGGGCACGATGCGGCGGTGACCGCGGTCACGGTAGCTGCTGGTGCAGGTCTCCCTCGGGGGGGTCTCCGGATGGAGACGGTCGGCGGCAGGTGGTCACGACGGGCGTGATGGCCCAGGATGCGAGGCATGGGACCATCGGACCGGACGTAACATGAGGTCGATGGCCCGACGCCCGGAGGCTTGGGCGCCCGCAGACGCGCTGCTCGATCTGGACGAAGGGTACGCCCAGCTCCTCAGCCTGCTCGACCGGCGGACCGCGTTCCGCGCCGTCCTCGACCGCCTGCCGGGCGAGGTGGGTATCGACCTCGCCTGGATCGGTGAGCTGAGCTCGACCGGCGACATCGTGCTGGGCCACGCCGTGCGCACGCGAACCGACGTGGTCGACGGGCTGGTCGTGCCGCCCGGCGTCGGCCTCGGCGGCCTCGTCATGCAGACCGGCCAGCCGGCCTGGGTGGCCGACTACCCCAACGCGGTCGACGTCGGCCATCGGTTCGGCACCCAGGCCGAGCTGGAGGGCGTGCGCGGGATGGTGGCGGTTCCCCTGGTGCACGGCGGCCGGCGGCTGGGCGTGCTCTACGCGGCCGACCGGGACGAGACCCACTACGGCGACCTGGCGGTGACTGCGCTGGAGGCGGCTGCCGCCCGGGCGGCGAACGCGGCGGCGGTGGCCGAGCGGGCCCGTCATAGCGCGGAGGTGGCGGTCCACGAGGAGCGGCGCCGGCTGGCGATGCAGCTCCACGACACCGTCGGGGCGATGCTGTTCACCATCGGCGCCGGCGTCCGCAGCCTCGGCGACGATCTGGCCCGGCACCCCGACCTGCGGGCCCGGCTCGAGACCATCGAGCGCCAGGCCGCGGAGGCGGCGGCCGTGTTCCGCGAGTCGCTCGACGCCCTGCACGCGCCGCCCGAGGCCGTGGCCCTCGGGGTGGCGCTGCGGTCCGACTGCCGCAGCTTCGAGGAGCGGGCCGGCATCCCGACCCGGCTGCTGGTGCTCGACGACCTGCCGTCGCTCCATGCGTCCCGCAGCGGGGCGCTGGCTGCCGCGGTGCGGGAGGCGCTGCTCAACGTCGAGAAGCACGCCCGGGCGTCGTCGGTCCTGGTCAGCGTCTTCAACAGCCGCGACCGGGTGGCGGTCGCGGTCCACGACGACGGCGTCGGGCCGCCCCCGCCCGGCGAGGACGGCGGCGGGCTCGGGCTCGCGGCCGCGACCGAACGCCTCGCACGCGTCGGCGGCGGGTTGACCCTCGGCCGTAACGACGACGGCGGCGTGACCGTCCAGGCGTGGGTCCCAGGATGAGCGAGCCGACCGCGAGCAGCGATAACAACGACCGCAACGAGCGCAACGACACGGTCAGCGTGCTCGTCGTCGACGACCACCCGATCGTGCTCGACGGCGTGCGCCTCCTGGTGGACAGCACGTCGTGGATCACGCTCGCCGGCTACGCCCGCACCGGCCGCGAGGCGATCAAGATCGCGGAGCAGACCCAGCCCGACGTGGTCCTGCTCGACCTGCGCCTGCCCGACATGCTCGGGCCCGAGGTGATCCATGGCATCCGCCGCGGCGCCCCCTCCGCCAAGGTCGTCCTCTTCACCGCGTACGCCGACCATGCCGCCGTCGGCCCCGCCCTCGCCGCCGGCGCCCGCGCGGTCGTGCTCAAGGACGCCGACCGGGCCGACCTCGTCGGCGTCGTGCGCCGGGTGGCCGCGGGCGAGACGATCCCGGCTTCCGCGGGTGCCGGCACGGGCGAGGCCAACCAACAGCTCGCCCGCAAGCTCCGCCAGTGGGCGCTCACCCGGCGTGAGTACGACATCCTCCGGCGGATCTCGATGGGTGAGACGAACCCCGAGATCGCCGAGGCCCTGGGCCTCACCCGCAACACGGTGAAGACGTACGCCCAGAGCGCGCTCAACAAACTGGGCGCCCGCAACCGCATCGAGGCCCTCAACCGCCTCCACGAAGGCGGTCTGCTCTAAACGCGAGGTCCGGACGGTCCAGACGGTCCGGACTACGAGCTCCACGGAGCCTGGACCCACGGCCCCTCGCCGCCCCCGCGCGGCTAGGTGGTCGGCCGTTCCCGTTGCTCCTCGCCGCCTGCGGGCGAGGTGGCAGGCGCGAGCACGTGGGCAGCGAGCTGGCCGAGTACTTCGCGTCGCTCCGTGCAGCCTTCGACGACCGTTCGAGCCGTCGAGGCATCGTGGTGGTTGAAGGCGACTACGTCGCATGTCAGACATGGATCGAGGGCACGTTCGTCCGAGAGTTCACACTCTCTGGGGACCGGCACCTGACTCGGCGCCCGGCCTACCGCTTGCCGGGGGTCGAGGTCCGTAGCGTTGCCAGCGCCGTCTCGATGCGGCGGGTGCGCGTCTCGGCCTTCTTGGCGCCCTCGATCGTGAGCACGTGCTCCCGCTTGCGGCTGTGCGACAGCCTGTCGTAGGCGGCGCGGGCGGCCGGGTCGGCGTCCAGGGCGCGGGCGAAGTCTTCCGGCTCCACCACGACGCGGGGCTCGGCGTCGAGCTCCACCTCGACCTCGACCTCGTCGCCGATCGAGACACCGGCGGCCCGTCGGTTGGCGTTGCTGAGGCCGAGGAGGTTGCGACCACGCATGATGGCGACCCGGCTCTTCCACGAGTGCCCGTTGATCCTGATGGTCACGGCTGGCCGCTTACCCCCACCCAACGCCTCGACCACCTTGGGCGGAACCTCCAGGCCCCGCATGGGCTCGGGGGGCTCGACGTGCGTTCGGAACTTCATTGTCTGCTCCTGCGATCTCGTATCGGTTCGTGGCGTGGCGGCTCGTGGCCGCCGAGCGTGGCCCGGCGACCTCAGCACGGCACGCTTGCCCGGTGCGGGCTTCAGCTCGCCGTGGCGACCTTCCAGAGGTAGCCGTCGGGGTCGGCGAAGTACCCGAAGTAGCCACCCCACTTGGCGTCGGCTGCATCCCTCACGATGCTGCCCCCGGCCGCCACGGCCTTGCCGATGACATCGTCGACCTCGTCGTTGGAATCGACGATGAAGTGGAACGACACGCCCCGGAAGCCGGAGCCCTCCGGTGACACACCGGCGTCCCGCGCCGCTCCCTCTCGCGGGTAGAGGGCCAGCGTCGACGAGCCCTCGCCCAGGTCGAGCGACACGAACTGCGGGTAGTCGTTGGCGATCGAACAGCCCAGGCCCTCGGCGTAGAAGGCCTTGCAGCGGGTCAGGTCCTCCACACCGAGCATCACAGCGGACATCTTGAGAGTCACGTTCTCATCTCCTCCATGGCTGACGTTCACGCCACCGTCCGGCAGCGTCACCATGAGGACGCCGCACCCACAGCACCGTTCGACAGCCCGCCATGTGACAATCGCCACACTTCCCCGAGGTATCGACCCGGTCGGTTCGGGCGGGCGGGGACACTTCTGTCGCCCCGTGCAGATCAGGGCACACCCGTACATGCGCTGTGAACCCTTCGGCGGCCGCTGCCGTCGCACAGGTCTCGAGAAGAAGGCGGCCCACCCCTCGTCGCGCGAAGTCGGGATGCGGGTACATGGCTCGAACGCGGACTGGGTCGGTCGCTTGAGTGAGTCGGGCCGCGTCGCGACCAGCCGAGTGATCCCCGCTATAAAGGGTGGCCCGTCGACTCCTGCCTCCGCAGCCGGCCACGGTGCCGTCGATCTCAACGACGAAGTAGGTACCGTCCTCGATGAGCTGTCGGTCGATGCCCGTGATCGTCTTGCTCGACTCGATCTGCTCCTCGTCGATAAAGCCCTTCTGCAGGACCTCGATGGCCGCCGCCATCAGCGGCGCCAGAACAGCGATGTCGTCGGCTGTGGCCAACCGTGTGGTCATGCTGATCGCAGCACCCGCTCCGCACTCAGCTCATGCGGTCGACTGGCACCTCACGCCGCGGACCACGAACTTGGCGATCAACGGGGGCCGACGTCGTCGATCGGAGTGACGTCGATCAGGTCGGCCGGCGGTGTTGTTCTGGGGTCCTCGTCGTCGCTGGCGACGCTGCGACCCGGCGTGTGGTAGAGCTCGACGAGGTCGTAAGCGTCGCGGTGACGGTGCCAGGCGCCACGCGGGACGATCACGAGTTGACCGCGGCTAAGTGGTATGAGGGTGGACTGGTCGTCGATGAGCAGTTCGACCGTGACCCGCCCGGCGAGGACGAAGAGGAGCTCGTCGGTATCGGGGTGCATCTCCCACTGGGATGCGTCGTCGCTGCTTCCGTGGAAGACGGCAAAGGTGCCCGTGTTGAAACGGGCGAAGGGATGGAACTCGAAGGGCCGTAGGTCGGCGGCGATGGTGAGAGGGTCGTAGGAGGTCATGGCGGCATGATCTCCCGTGCGGTTAGCTGCGTTCTTGCAGATTTGTTCCCCGTCAGCGCTAGGCGGTGCGCGCTGAGCGGTCGATTGGCTCGGCGAACTCGAGCAGACGCCTGATGGTGATCTTCGGAGCTTCGAGCATCGGAGGGTGACCTGTTGCGGCAGCATCTCAGTGCGCCCGTTCGGGACAATGTCGTCTGCGAGGTCGACGACGATCGTTCCTCCCGTTGATGGCGGGCGGCACACCCTGATTGATGGCCTCGGTCAGCTCCTGGTCTCGGAGGACCGGAAGGCTGAGGGCGGCGCACCGAGGTTGTGACGGAACGCAGCGCAGAACGCGCTCGCTGTCGAGTAGCCCACGGAGCTGGCGATCGCCGCCACCGGCGCGTCGGTGAGGAGCAAGCGCAGGGCGGCCACGAGCCGGGCGGCGGTCCGCCACTCCTGGAACCCACGGCCGGTCTCGGCCCGGAAGCGCCGCATCAAGGTCCGCTCGCTGGCGCCGACGACGCGGCCCCAGGCCGCCAGCGTTCGGTTGTCGCTCGGGTCGAGGAGGATCGCCTCGGCGACCCGCCGGGCGCGGTCGTCGGTCGGGAGCGCGAGATCGAGGTCGCTGGCGGGCAGGGGATCGAGCGCGTCGAAGAGCACCCGCTCGCTGCGTGTGCGCGCCGCGGCCGACAGCGACCCGTCGCGCAGGCGGTCGACCAGGGCCTCGACCAGCCCGTCGACGGCCACGACCGTCGGTCGGGACCAGCGCAGGGGGCAGCGGGCCGGGTCGAACCAGAGCGTCGTCATCTCGGCGGCGCCGATCGGCTCGACGCTGTGGGGCGTGCCGGCCGGGACCCACAGCGCCCGTGCCCGGGGGACGACGTAGGTGCGCTCGCCGACCACCATGGCGACGGCGCTTCGACCGGCGATGCTCAGCTGATGGGCCGGGTGCTCGTGCTGGTCGAAGCGGACGCCCGGCTCGAGGTCCCAGGAGGTGACGACCGTGCCGAGCGCGGTCCGGGACACGGCGCGATGTCCGATACTCGACATCGGATGACATGATAGGGAGTACCGGTCAGAACCGCATCATCGTACGGTGGGCTGGTGAACCGGAACCACGACGTGTGCGGCAGCGAGGAGTGGCGGGGCGTCGTCCGCGACGTGATCGTCCCGTGGGCCCTCGGCACCGGCGATCTTGGTGATGACGTGGTCGAAGTTGGCCCCGGATTCGGCGCCACGACCGACGTGTTCCGTGAGCGCGTCGCCCGGCTCACCACCGTGGAGATCGACCCCGAGCTTGCAGCGGGGCTGCGCGCCCGCCTCGCCGGCACGAACGTCGAGGTCGTCGACGGCGACGCGACCGCGCTCGACTTCGGCGACGATCGGTTCTCGGGCGCCACCTGCTTCTCGATGCTCCACCACGTCCCGACGCCGGAGCTCCAGGACCGGCTCTTCGCGGAGGTGGCCCGGGTCGTGCGGGCGGGTGGGCTGTTCGTCGCCTGCGACAGCCTGCACTCTGACGACCTCGCCGAGCTTCACGAGGGCGACACGTACCTGCCGGTAGACCCCGACGGCCTCGCGGCACGGCTCGAGCGGGCCGGCTTCGAGCACGTCGAGCTGCGGACCAACGAGTACGGGTGGGCGGCACAGGCGAGGGCGCGGGGTGGCTGAGCACCTGGCGCGACGTCTGCACTTCCTCGGCGGGATCGGTGCCGATCGCCCCCGGGCCAGTCAGCTCACCGTCGGCCGGCGATCGGTCCACGGGTGTGCGACCTCGAGGGTGTGGGCCACCCGCAGTAGCAGGTCTTCTTGCCACGGTGCGGCGACGACCTGGACTCCGACAGGCAGGCCGGTGGCATCGTCGTGGTGAACGGGGACCGAGACCGCGGGTTGGCCGGTCACGTTGAACAGCGAGGTGAACACCACCAGGGGATAGCTCTTCAGCAGCGGCGTCATCGGATCCTCGTCGTCGCCTGTCCGCCAGAAGCCGACCGGTGGGGGGAGGCACGCCATCGTCGGCGTGACGAGCAGGTCGAAGTTGTCGACGAATCCTTCGACGATGCGCCGCGCCAGGGTTTGGGTCTTCATCACTCCCTCCACGTAGGCCCACGAGTCGAGAGCTTGCGCCGCGTCGCGCAAGGCCCGGTTGTGGGGCTCGACGAGGTTCGGGTCGGCGAGCGCGACGCCGGCTCCGCTGACGTTCCAGATCGGCATGAACGCCGTGATTAGGTCGCCGGTGGGAGGCAGGGGAAGGGGGACGTCGACGACGTGGTTGCCAACCGATTCCAGAGTCCGCGTGGCCGCGTCGACCGCCGCGACGCACGCCGGATCGATCTGGATCCCGTCGACTGGAGGGCTGACGAGCACGCCGATCCTCAGCCCGACCGGCGGGCCCTGCGTCATCGCGCTCACGAAGGACCGCGAGCGAGCCGGAGGTGACCACCAGGCGGCCGGATCATGGCGAGCCAGCACGTCAAGGGCGGTTGCGGTGTCGGTCACGGAGCGGGTGAGCACGCCGTTCGTGGCGAAGCCTTCGCTTTCGACGCTCACGTTGGTGACCAGACCGCGCGTGGGCTTGAGTCCGACGAGGCCGTTGCACGACGCCGGGACCCGGATCGATCCGCCCCCGTCAGCGGCATGCGCGATCGGCGCCATCCCGGCGGCCACGGAGGCGCCCGCGCCGCTCGACGACCCACCGGGCGTGCGGTCCGGGTTCCACGGGTTGCGGGTGATGCCCAGGGCCGGGCTCTCGGTGAACGGCACGGTGCCGAACTCGGACGTCGTCGTCTTGCCGAGCAGGACGAAGCCGGCGGCCCGGAAGCGTTGGACGATGGGGTCGGACACCCCCGCCGGCGTGGGGTCGGCGCCCGCGGATCCATGGGTCGTCGGCCAGCCGGCGATGTCGACGAGGTCCTTGACCGGCAGCGGGACGCCGTGGAACGGCGGGAGGTCCTCGGTCGAGGAGGCCTGCACGACGGCATCTTCCGCGGCGCGCGCGGCTTTGCGGACATCGTCGTCGGCCCGGTGGCAGAACGCGTTCAGCCGGGGGTCGAACTCGTCCATCCGGTCGAGGTACATGTCGACCGCGTCGACGGGACTCACCTGCTTGCGGCGTATGGCGGCCGCCAGTTCGACGGCTGGCATGAACGGGTCGATGGGTTCGCGCATGAGAAGCGTCCTTCCGGGTGTGGGGGATCGGCCCCCACCCTCCTCGCGCGACCGGAGATCGTCTTGGACGAATGTCGCATGAGCCGCGACCTCGGAGTCGCTCGCCGCCGCGACGACGCGCCACGCGCCGGGCCGACCCTGGATGCGACGGCGATCTGGGACATCACGACGCCATCACAACCGGGGCGCGTCCCGGGACTGAGCATGGCGGGGTTCCGCGACCGCGTCGCGAGCGCCATCGACCTGCGGGTGATCCCGTTTCCGGCCGTCACCGTCGCTGTCGACCTCAGCGATGGACTCGTCATAGAGACAGCGACGGGCCGGCACCAGGGCGGCAACCTGGTCGTCGGGGTCGCGCCCAATGATGTTCGAGTCGGCGGCCAGGGCGTCGAGGCCCTGCAGCTGCGGCTGTCGCCGGTGCTCGCGCACGCAATCCTCGGCGCTTCCCCGCACTTGACCAGAACGGTCGTCGCGCTCGAGGACCTGTGGGGACGCGACGCAGTGCGACTGCAAGAGCGGCTGTGCGCGGCCTCGTCGTGGGACGAGCGGTTCGCCGTCGCTGAGACCGAACTGGCGCGACGATGCGAGGCGGGTCGGGCGGTCGATCCCGAGGTCGCCTTCGCCTGGCGACGGTTGGCGAGGACCCGCGGACAGATCCGGGTCAGCCGACTCGCCGCCGAGGTCGAATGGAGCCGGAAGCGCCTGTGGTCCCGTTTCCGCTCCCAAACCGGCCTCACACCGAAGCACGCGGCGCGGCTGGTTCGTTTCGACCGCGCCGCCCATCGGCTCGCCACCGGTCACAGCCCGGCGCGGGTAGCCGCCGAGTGCGGTTACGTCGACCAGTCGCACCTCCACCGCGACGCGATGGACTTCGCCGGGTTGACGCCTGCCGCGATCGCCGTCGCCCCGTGGCTGGCGGTGGACGACGTGGCGTGGCCCGCACCGGCGTACGTACGGCCGACGTGACGCCCACGCGAGCGGCTGACGTCGACCCGGATGCGTCTCCGAGCCCGGGACATTTCTCCAAGACGTCGAGTACTGCGCTCCGGAGACTGGAACCACGCGTCCACGCCGGCTCACTCCCGGCCGACAGAGGAGGAGACGCAGTTGTTCGCACGGCTCGGCCCCTGGTGCCACGATCGGCGCCGCCTCGTCCTCGGTCTCTGGATCGCCCTCCTGGTGCTCGGCAACGCCATCGCCGGCGGTATCGGAGACGCCTACCGCCAGGACTTCTCTCTCGACGGCTTCGAGTCGGCGGACGGCTTCACCCTCGTCCAGGACGCGTTTCCCGACGGCAACGGCACGCCCCAGACCGCCCAGATCGTCTTCCGAGCCGACGAAGGTGTCGACGACCCCGCCGTACAGGGCGCGATGGGCCACCTGTTCGACCGGGTCGCTGGCATCGACGACGTCATGTCGGTCGTCAGCCCGTACGAGCCCGGGGCCGGCGCGCTCCAAGTCTCGGCCGACCGCACGATCGCTTACGCGACGGTGAACCTCCCGGAGGACATCGACGTCCACCGCGCCGCCGACATCGGTGACGACATCCGCGAGCTGCTCCCGGACATCGACGGGACACAGATCGAGCTCGGCGGGTACCTCTTCGCCGAGGCCGACCAGCCGTCGTCCGAGCTGTTCGGACTCGCCTTCGCCGTCGTCATCCTCATCGTCGCGTTCGGCTCGGTGCTGGCGATGGGCCTGCCCGTCGGGGTCGCCCTGTTCGGCATCGGCATCGGCGGCGCTCTCGTGGTCCTCGCCAGCCACCTGCTGGAGGTGCCGGACTTCGCCCCGTTCGTCGGCCTGATGATCGGCCTCGGCGTCGGCATCGACTACGCGCTGCTCATCGTCACCAGGTATCGCGAGCAGCTTCGCGCCGGCCTCGGCGTGCGGGAGTCCATCGCCCGCGCCATGGACACGGCGGGGCGGTCGGTGCTGTTCGCTGGTGCGACCGTCGTCATCTCGCTGCTGGGCATGCTCCTGATCGGCATCGGTTTCGTCGGCGGCCTCGGGATCACCGCGTCGGTGACGGTGGCGGTCACCATCGCCGCGTCGTTGACGCTCCTTCCGGCGCTGCTCGGCTTCGTCGGCCACAACATCGAGCGGACGAACTGGCGAGGCCTGCTCGCCGCCGGGTTCGTCGCCGTCGGGCTGATCGGCGCCGGCCTCGGGCTTGGCCCGGTCGGCGGCATCGGCTTCGGTCTCGCCGTCCTCACCGTCGCCCTAGGGCAGTTCGTGCCGCAGCTGAAGCGCGAGGTCGCCCACCGCTCGCCCAAGCCGCGCCGGGAGATGGTGGCGTACCGCTGGAGCCGCGTCGTGCAGCACCGGCCGTGGGCCTCGGCGACCGGTGCGGCCGCGCTGCTGCTCCTGCTCGCCGTCCCCGTCACCGGGTTGCGGCTCGGGTTCTCCGACGAGAGCAACTTCGCCGACGGCACGACGACCAAGCAGGCGTACGACCTCATCGTGGAGGGCTTCGGCAAGGGCTCGACCGGACCCGTCTACCTCGTCGCCCGCGTCGACTCACCCGAGCAGGTCAGCGCCCTCGGCGCGGTCACCGAGCAGGTGTCCGCCGACCCCGACGTGGTGTCGGTGCTCGGTCCGCAGCCGAACGACGAGACGAACCCGACGGCCGTCCGCTGGCTGGTCACGCCGGCGGACGGGCCCCAGGACGAGCCGACCGCCGACCTCGTCGACCGACTGCGCGAGGACGTCCTGCCGCCGATCGAGCAGGCGTCCGGCGCAGACGTGCTCGTGACCGGTGCAGTCGCCGGCAACGTCGACATGTCCCAGTACTTGTCGGACCGGCTACCGATCTTCTTCGGTGCGGTGCTGGCGCTGTCCTTCCTGCTGCTGATGGTCGTGTTCCGGTCGCTGCTGGTGCCGCTCAAGGCAGTGGTGATGAACCTGCTGTCGATCGGCGCCGCCTACGGCGTGCTCGTCGCGCTGTTCCAGTGGGGCTGGCTGAGCGACATCACCGGCGTGCAACCCGGCCCGATCGAAGCGTGGGTGCCGATGATGCTGTTCGCCGTCGTGTTCGGCCTGTCGATGGACTACGAGGTGTTCCTCCTGTCCCGGGTGCGGGAGGAGTGGCACCGCACGGGCGACAGCGGCACGTCGGTGGCGGACGGCCTGGCCGCGACGGCCAAGGTGATCACCGCTGCCGCCGCGATCATGGTCGTCGTCTTCGGCAGCTTCCTGCTCGAGGTCGGGCGGACCACGAAGATGCTGGGGGCGGGGCTGGCGATCGCCGTCCTCTTCGACGCCACCATCGTCCGTCTGGTGCTCGTGCCAGCGACGATGGAGCTGCTCGGCGACCGCAACTGGTGGCTGCCGCGGTGGCTCGACCGCCTACTGCCGACCGTGGCCGTCGAGGGCCACGCCGACCCGGCACCCATCGATGACGAGGGACCCGAGCTCGACGAGCCGGAGCTCGTCCGCGCCGCGCCATGACCCGCGGATCGGAATCGGGCCGAACGCAAGCGGCGCACGTGCCTCATCCGGCACGGCAGTCGCTTCCCCGGAAGGCGGTGGCGACCGGCTACCTACCGCTCATGTTGCTGGTGGTGAACGGCGCGGCCATACACCTGGCCGGCTCGGGAGCCGGAAGGGGTGCGCTGGTGGCGGTGGTCCTGGTGGCCATCACCGTCTCCTTCGCCGCCGAACGCGTTGCTCCTTACGAGCCGCAGTGGAACCGGTCGCGTGGCGACGCTCGCCGCGACGTCGCGCACGGGATCGTGAACGAGACGCTGCAAGGCCTGTCGCTGCTGGTGTTGCCCTTCATCGTCTCGCTGCTCGCCATCGACGGGGTGTGGCCGACTTCTTGGCCCTTCGTCGTGCAGGTGGTCATGACGACCGTCTTGGTCGACGCGGGGACCACACTCGGACACTGGTGGAGCCACCGCTCGACGCCGCTGTGGCGGCTGCATTCGGTGCACCACAGCGTCGAGCGGTTCTACGGGTTCAACGGATTGATGAAGCACCCCCTCCACCAGCTGTTCGAGACGGCCGTGGCAACGAGCCCGCTCGTGGTCCTCGGGCTGCCGACCGCGGTGGCGGAGGCGGCGGTGGTGCTTGTCGCCGTGCAGCTCCTGGTCCAACACTCCAACGTCGACTACGCAACCGGACCCTTCGACCGGATCCTGGCGGTGAACGTCGTTCATCGCTTCCATCACCTCCGGTGGCCGGGCGTCGGTGACGTCAACTTCGGGTTGTTCTTCACCGTGTGGGATCGGCTGCTCGGCACGTACGTCTTTGACCCAACCTGTCAGTTCGACTCCAGCGTGCTGGGCATCGCCGCAGAGCCCGACTTTCCCGTCGCCTACGGGGACCAGATCCTCCACCCCTTCCGGCCGTACCGTCCTCAATCGGTCCCGATCCCCGACCGGTGGCTGGCGTGACCGGCCGACGCGTTCGTGGGCCTCGGTGCCTGCTGGTCCGTTCGCACGCCTCAGCGGTAGGCGAGCACGAGGATCGCCCGGGTGCCGCTGGCCAGGGCCTCGTAGTGGTGGGCCTGGTCGGCGGCAAAGCTGGCCCGATCGCCCGGTCCGAGGTCCGCGACCGCGGTGGCGGGCCCGACCCGCATCCGGCCGTGTACCACGATCACGGTCTCGATGACCCCGGGCAGATGCGGGTCCGCCTGGTAGACGTCACCGGGCTCCATCGTGGCCTCGTAGACCTCGGTGACGCTCCGCCCGCTCTCGGCCAGCAGGAGGCGGCTGGTGAACCGAGCTCCTTCGGCCTCGACGACCACCCCTTCGTCCGCCCGCTGGACGCGGACCTCCGGCTCGTGGGGCATGACAAGCTCGCTGAACGGCACGCCCAGGGCCCCGGCCACGTGGACCAGCGTCTCAACGCCGGGGTTGCCGGTGCCGGCCTCGATGTTCGACAGCGTCGACGCGCTGACGCGGGCCTGGGTCGCCAGCTCACGGAGCGACAGCCGGGCTCGCTCCCGGAGCCGTCGGACGTTGCCCCCGACGAGGGAAACCACTTCCGCAGGTTCCAGCTTGTTCTCTATAATGGACGAATCGTCCGACACACCGAACAGTCTCCGAGGACGGCAGTCCGCCGTCAAGCTATCTCGATCGCCCTCGCGGTCATGCCCTTCGGCGTGGCCTTCGGTATCGCATCCGCCGACGCCGGCCTCGAGGTCTGGCAGGCCTCCGCCTACTCGCTGCTTGTGTTCGCCGGCGGTGCGCAGATCGCCGCGGTCCAGGTCATCGGCGACGGTGGAACTGCGGTGGCGGCGATCACCGCCGGGCTGCTGCTCAACCTGCGCTCGCTGGCCTTCGGCGTGGTGATGGCGCCTGACCTGACAGGCCCCTGGTGGAAGCGGGCCGCCCTGTCGCAACTCATGATCGACGAGACGACCGCCGTCGCCTCCGCCCAGCGGGAGCGCCGTTGGCGCCGCTACGGCTACCTGTGGACCGGCCTGGTGCTCTTCGCCGTGTGGAACCTGACCACGCTGGTGGGTGCGGCCGGCCTTTCCTCCGCCGGGGAACTGGTCTCCACCTGGGGCATCGACGCCACCATCCCCGCCGCGTTTCTGGCCCTGCTGTGGCCGCGGTTGTCCGACGACACCCAACGGCGCACCGCCCTCTGCGGCGCCCTGATCGCCGGCGCGCTCATCGCCGTGGCGCCACCCGGCGTCCCCATCGTCGCCGCCGGCCTCGGCGTCCTCGCCGGGTGGCGCAGGAAGCCATTGGGATCAGCAGAGCCGGGGTCGCCGGACTCCGACCACGCCGACACCGCCCGCTCGTGCCCGCGATCGCCGGAGCGGTCGGCCCGATGACGGCCACGATCGTGCTCGTCGGGCTCGCCGTGGGCACGTACGGGCTCAAGGCCGCGGCCCCCGTGCTGCTCGGCGGGCGTCCGCTGCCTGAGCGTCTGGTCCGGGTGGCCCAGTTGCTGCCGGCGGCGCTGCTCGGCGCGCTGGTGGTCGTCAGCACGATCAGCGACGAGGCCGCCCTGCAGATCGACGCGCGGCTGGTCGGCATCGGCGCCGCCGCCGTCGCCCTTTGGCGCAAGGCACCGTTCGTCGTCGTCGTCCTGGTGGCGGCGGCGGCCACCGCCGTCGCCCGCCTGTGAACGACCGCCCCCGATCGCCTCGACGCCCGCTCGGAGTGGTACCGCTGGTTCGTCGTCCACAACGTCACGTTGTGGGGCGCGGGCCGAATCCTTGTTGGCCTCCGTGGCGGAAGGGTCGCATGATCGGCGGTAAGCGGAGTTGCATGCCCGACGCTGATGGGACCGGGTCGATCGGATGCTGCACCGTGCGTGGCGTCGGGCCTGCTTCGGCCAGCGTTGTTCGTTCCGCGATGCCGGTCCGCCTGCGCACGGTGTGACGCAAGGGAGATGACATGCTCGCGAAGCACCCGATCGACGTGATGCTCATGGCCACCGACCTGGACGCGGTGAAGGGGTTCTACGGCGACAGAGTGGGGCTGGACCTGCTGATCGAGACAGACGACTTCCTCACCTTCGCGTGCGGAGGCGACAGCCGACTGGTCGTCACCCGGACCAGCGCACCGAGCAGCGAGCAGCAGACCAAGGCGAGTTGGAGGGTCACCGATGTGGCCGCGGAGGTCGCGGAGCTGCGCGCCCGCGGTGTGGAAGTCGTCGACTACGACGAGCCCGGCCTGCGGACCGTGGACGGGGTCGCCGACATCGGCTTCGCGCTGTCGGCATGGTTCGTCGATCCGGGCGGAAATTCCATCGGTCTGCTCCAGTTGAAGGACAAGGGCGGGGCGTGAGCCGGGAGGACTCGACCGATCGATTGGACGCGTCAGTGTCCGACCAGCCGGATGGGCCGGTCACGACGACCGTGACCCGGCGGGTGAAGCCCGGCCACGAGCCCTTCTACGAGGAGTTCCTGGAGGGCATCATCGGTGCCGCGACCCGGTTTCCGGGTCACCTGGGCGTCGAGGTGTTCCGCCCCGGGAGCGCGTCGGCGGGGGAGTACCGGGTCGTCTACCGGTTCGACTCGGGTGAGCACCTGCGGGCGTGGCTCGACTCCGCTGAACACGCGGCATGGCTGGAGCGCGCCGAGCCGCACGTGATCGGGCCCATGCGCACCCAGGTCGTGACGGGGCTCGAAACGTGGTTCACGCTCCCGGGCCAGCCGGCCAAAGCGCCACCACCGCCGTACAAGATGGCCCTGCTCACCTGGATCACCATCTTCCCCCTGATCACGCTGGTTGTCATCGTCCTCGAGCCCCTCCTCGAGGGGCTCGGCCGGGTTCCCCGGCTGGCGATCACCACCGCGGTCACCGTCCCGGTCATGACCTGGCTCGTCATGCCGCGGGTCACCAGGCTCCTGCGCCGCTGGCTCTACCCCCACAGCTGAGCCACCACCCGCAGACGTGACCGGTGAGGAGACACCATGACCAGCGCCCCAACCTCCGCTCATCTTGGTCCCGGCAACCTGTCGGGGATCACCAAGTCCCGGCTCGAAGCGTTCTCCGACGGCGTGCTAGCGATCGTGATCACCCTGCTCGCCATCGAGCTGAGACCGCCCGAGGCCGAACCCGGACAGACGCTGGCCAGCGCCCTCTGGCAGGAGTGGCCGAGCTACCTCGCGTTCGTGTTGGCCTTCGCCCAGATCGGAGTGATCTGGCTGAACCATCACCGGCTCTTCGACCAGGTCCGAGTCGTCGACGGCAAGCTCCTGCTGCTCAACCTCGACCTGCTGATGTGGATCACCTTGATTCCCTTCCCGACTGCGCTCGTGGCCGAGCACCTGCGCGACGGCGGCGAAGCCACCAGGACGGCCGTGGCCGTGTTCAGCGGGACGCTGTTCGTCACGTCCCTCGCGTTCACTGCCCTCTACTCCTGGATCACCCACGACGATCGTCTGGTCCACTCGCTGCCCCCGCGTCAGGCGGTGGTGGCGGCCCGGCTCCGGTTCGGGGTCGGCCTCGCCGCGTACGGCCTGGCGGTGGGCCTGGCGTTCGTGGCGCCCTACGCGGCGCTCGCGATCCATGCGCTGAGCGCCGGTTACTACGCCTTCGACCAGGCGACGGTCGATCCGTTCGGACGCGCCGGCTCAGCGACCTCGATCACGCCGCCGAGGTCCCCGTGACGGAGCCGACAGACCTGGCGGGTGCCGTCGCTGTCCTGTCACGGGGACAGCATCGTGCGGGCGCTGCGGCGATCGCTGCCGGCCATGCCGACTACCCGACGTTCCGCCATCTGTTCCCGGATCCGCGGCGACGGGCCCGGGCTCTGCGAGCCTTCTTCTCCGCAACGGTTCGTGACGCCATCCCGCTCGGCGCCGCACTGGCCGTCTGGCGTGGCCCGCTCGTGGCAGCGACCGCGGTGTGGCTGCCGCCCGGGGGGTTCCCGTGGTCCTACCGGCGCAAAGTCGCCGCGGCCCCCGGACTCACGCGGGTGCTGATCGCTGCCCCCCAGGCGTTCCCCCGCTTCATGCGCTTCGGCGCCAACCTCGAACGAGCGCACACCCGCGAGCCACACTGGTACCTCGAAGTGCTCTCCGTCCGCCCCGAGTACCAGCGGCGGGGGCTCGGCAGCCGGCTGGTGCGCCCGATCCTCGAGCGGGCTGACCGCGACGGGGTCGCCTGCCACCTCGAGACCGCCGATCCCGCCAACGTTCCGTACTACCGGCGGTTCGGATTCGAAGTCGTCGACCCGGCCCTCGAGGTCCTCCCCGGCGGCCCCACCCTCACCATGATGCGCCGCCCGCCCGCGTCGCGCGTGGTGAGCGACCGAGGCTCTCGATGACGAGATCGGCGGTCCCGCCGCCATTGACGTTCTGTTGTCCGGTGAGATCGTGCTTGTAGCCGCGGCTGATCACATCGTCGGCCTGCCAGCCGCTGGGGAGGTTCCAGCCGTGCAGTCGGCGTAGGTATCGGCATCGGCGCCTGGACGACGAGACCGGCTGCGACACCTCGCCGTAGTGTCTGCTGCCGCGATGTCCACCGAGATGTTCGGGAGCGGAAGCCGATGATTTCAATGGGATCTGCCAGGAGCGGCTGATGAGCGCTCGGGCCTGGGCGACGTTCGTGGCGGTCTCGGTGATCTGGGGCATCCCCTACCTCTTCATCAAGGTGGCAGTGGACGACGGCATCCCGCCTGGGTTCCTGGCCTGGGTGCGGGTGGTGCTCGGTGGGGCCGTGCTGGTCGGGCTGGCCTGGCGATCAGGCGCCTTGGCGCCCCTTCGGGGCCGGCTGCGCTGGCTCATCGCGTTCGCCGCCCTTGAAATCGTCGTGCCGTTCCCGCTCATCGCCGCGGGTGAGCAACGCGTCGATTCCTCGTTGGCGGCGATCATCATCGCTGCCGCTCCGCTGTTCGTCGCCCTGCTGGCGCTGCGCTTCGATGCCACCGAACAGATCGGTGGCCGGCGCCTGGCGGGGCTGGTGATCGGGCTGGTCGGGGTGGTCGCCCTGGTCGGCGTCGACATCGCCGGGCGGGCCGGCGAGCTGCTGGGCGCGGCCGCTCTGCTCACCGCGGCCCTCGGCTACGCCGCCGGCCCGATGATCTTCAAGCGTCAGCTGGCCGACCTCGATCCCAAAGCTTCGATGGGCGGTGCCCTCGCCGTGGCCGCGCTGCTCCTCGCGCCGGTGGCCGCGATCAACCCGCCCGCCGCTGCACCCTCCTTGAACGCCACCGTGGCGTTGCTGGTGCTGGGCCTGGTCTGCACCGCCGTCGGGCTGGTGCTCTACGGGATGCTCGTCGCCGAGGTCGGGGCGGGACGTGCGCTGCTCATCACATACATCAACCCGGTGGTGGCCGTGGCGCTCGGCGTCGTGTTCCTCGACGAGACGCTGGGAGCGGGCGCCATGCTCGGTCTCGTGCTCATCCTGGTTGGATCGTGGGTATCCACTCGCGAGACATCCCGTCCGGCTCAGGAGGCGACCGCTGCGATCCCCGAGGCCCAATGCTGCGCCTCGGCGGAGATCCAACACGCCTCTTAGGAGCCGAGCGGATAGGCGATCAGCTACCCGAGCGTGAGCATCGCCTCGGCGACCTCGCCGGCCGCCGAATCGGGGACGGCGGTGGCGGCGTCCTCGAGGACGAGCAGCCGCGCTCCGGGGATCTCGTGGGCGATCGCCTCGCCGTTGCTGACGGGGAAGAACGGGTCGCGGCGACCGTGGACCACGAGCGTGGGGATCTCGATCTCGGGCAGGCGCTCGCGCCAGCGGGGTTTGCAGTTGAGCTTGGCGAAGACCATGCCGAGCTGGTTGGCCATCTGGATCGGAGGTGCGGTGCCGGGTGTGCGGTCCCAGATGCGCGCGGCGGTCGCGCGTGCGGCGCCGGGGTCGTCGCCGAGGATCTCCGCGCGGACGGCGGCGAACTCCGCCACCGCCTCGCGGTCGGTCCAGTCGGGCATCGCATGTGCGAACAGGCGCTTCATCGTCGCCTGGTCGTGGTCGGGGAGGTCAGCGTCGGGCTTGCCCGGCGCGACCGGGCGGGTGCCGGCCAGGGTGAGCGCCGAAAACGCGCCCGGATGATCGAGCGCGGCCAACTGGGCGACCATCCCACCAACGCCGATCCCCGCGAGGTGCGCGGGCCCGCCACCGAGGGCGTCGGCAAGGGCCGCGGCGTCGGCGGCGAGGTCGCGCAGGGTGTAAGCGGGTGCCTTCGGGTTCGCCGTCGTCGACTCGCCGCTGTCGCGCAGGTCGTAGCGCACCACGCGCCGCCCGCCGGCGGCGAGGCGCTCGCAGAGCGCGTCGGGCCAGGAGAGCATCGTCGTCCCGCCCGCGAGCAGGACGAGTGGTGCATCGTCGTCACCGAAGGACTCGATTCCCAGGGCGACCTCATTGGCGTTGACGGTGGGCATCGGTCGTCAGCTCTCCAGGGCGTCGACGACCGGCGCGGTCTTCGAGTAGCCGGCGGCCTCGACGATCTTGCCGTCGATGATCCGCATGACGTTGACGCCACGGACCGAGTCGTTGGGACCGGGCCCCAGACGTACCGCCAGCGGATGAGCGCCCACTCGTCGCCGGTGTGGACGTCCTCGACCTCGGAGTGGCTGGTGGTCCTCGATGAGCGCCTTCCACGAGCTGAACGACGCGTCAGAGCCCTCGTAGGGGGTGGTGTCGGGGGCTGGCTGGACGCTCTCCATGACGCAGTCGGGAGCGATGATGTCCTCGACGAAGGTGGCGTCCCGCTCCTGGAACGCCTGGTTGAAGCGGTCGATAACCTCGTCGGTTGTCTTGGTCATGATCGTGGTGCCGTTCTTGACGGGGGTTGGCGTCTGACCTTGTCCCGCTCCCGTGGACACGGTGTCCCCGAAGGCGGGTCATGGTAAGTCGACGCTCGGTTAGACGGGACCACCGCACCGATCTCATCGTTTGTGGATCTGTCGGTGGTCTGTCGGCGGGACATGATGTGGGACTCGTGGCCCTGGTCGGACCCCCGACCGCATCTGCCCCTAAGGGATAAAGCATCGCCGTCGGCCCGGCGTCGACCCGGATTCAGCGGGATCGGCGCCTGTCGGTGGCCAATCATCCGCGTGGGGTGAAGTCGGGACGCCCGGAGTCCTGCAATGGTCAACCCGGGGCAGGACCCGTGACCACCGGAGGGTGAGATGCCCGAGACAGGGGACGGAGACGTCCGGTCGGCCCGTCCGCGGTTCCCCTGCGTCTCGACGGGCTGGGCTGACGGCCTCCACCAGGGTCCAGGAGACTCATGACCGACGGTGCCGTTCGTCCCTTCGCGATCGAGTTTCCGCAGGCGGCGGTCGACGACATGCGTCGCCGGATCGCGGCGACGCGGTGGCCGGAGCGCGAGACGGTCGACGACGACTCCCAGGGCGTGCCGTTGGTGATGATGCAGGAGCTCGCCCGCTACTGGGCGACGGACTACGACTGGAGCGGGTGCGAGGCCAGGCTGAACGGCCTGCCGAACTTCCTGACCGAGATCGACGGGCTGGACATCCACTTCGTGCACGTCCGCTCGCAGCACGACGACGCGCTCCCGCTCATCATCACGCACGGGTGGCCCGGCTCGATCATCGAACAGGTGAAGGTCATCGGGCCGCTCACCGATCCCACCTCGCATGGCGGCGACGCAGCGGACGCGTTCCACGTCGTCATCCCGTCGCTGCCGGGCCACGGATTCTCCGCCAAGCCGACCGCCACCGGCTGGGACCCGGTGCGCATCGCCCGGGCCTGGGTGGAGTTGATGCATCGCCTCGGGTACACGGAGTTCGTGGCGCAGGGCGGCGACTGGGGCGCAGCCATAACCCAGTCCATGGGCATGCAGGCCCCGCCGGGGCTGTTGGGCATCCACTCCAACATGCCCGGCACCGCCCCGGTCGAGGTTGTCAAAGGCTTCGAGACCGGGGAGCCGCCGCCATCCGGGCTCTCCGACGAGGAGCGGGCCGCGTACGACCAGCTGAGCGGCTTCTACGCGAAGCACGTGGCGTACGCGTTGATCATGGGAACCAGGCCGCAGACGCTGTACGGGCTGGCGGACTCGCCCGTCGACCTGGCGGCGTTCATGCTCGACCACGGCGACGGGACCGGCCAGCCCGGCCTCGTGAAGCAGGTCCTCGAGGGGACACTGGAGAGCGACCTCACCCGAGACGACCTCCTCGACAACATCACGCTGTACTGGCTGACCAACACCGGGGTCTCGGCGGCTCGGCTCTACTGGGAGAACAAGGCCGACTTCTTCGACGCCAAGGACATCTCGATCCCGTTCGCCATCAGCGTGTTCCCTGACGAGCTGTACCAGGCGCCGCGGAGCTGGGCCGAGCGGGCCTATCCGGACAACCTCATCCACTACAACCGGCTCGACCGCGGCGGCCACTTCGCCGCCTGGGAGCAGCCCCAACTTCTGTCCGATGAGTTGCGCGCTTCCTTCCGATCGTTGCGCTGATCGGAGCGGCTCATGTTTCGCCATCGCAACGAGTACCCCGTTGAGGGCGACATGCCCTCCTTCGACGGGACGACCACCTGGCTGAACTCCGAACCCTTGACCGTCGACGCGCTGGCGGGTCGCGTCGCCCTCGTCAACTTCGGCACCTACACCTGCATCAACTGGATCCGCTCGCTTCCCTACGTTCGGGCCTGGGCGGACAAGTACACGAGCCAAGGGCTGGCGATCGTCGGCGTGCAGACGCCCGAGTTCGAGTTCGAGGGAGACCTCGACAACGTGCGCCGCGCCATCAAGGAGATGGACGTCCGCTACCCGGTGGCGGTGGACAGCGACTACGCCGTCTGGCGCGCGTTCGACAACCACTACTGGCCCGCCCTCTACTTCGTCGACGCGGCGGGACGGATCCGCCACCACCACTTCGGCGAGGGCGAGTACATGGGATCGGAGATGGTCCTCCAGATGCTCCTACGCGAGGCCGGGCATGACGTCGACCAGGACCTGGTTCGCCTGGTCCCGGCAGGCGTCGAGGCCGAGACGGACTGGGGGAACCTGCGCTCGCCGGAGACCTACCTCGGGTACGGCCGCACTGTCGGCTTCGCGTCACCTGGCGGGCTGGCGCCCGACGAGCGCCTCGGCTACTCGCCGCCGGCCGGGTTGCGGCGCAACCAGTGGTCCCTGTCAGGCGACTGGCGGATCGGCCTGGTTCCTGCCCTGCTCGACGAGCCCCGTGGATCCATCCGGTTCCAGTTCCACGCCCGCGACCTACATCTCGTGATGGGGCCCCCTGCGACGCGTCCACCCGTGCGCTTCAGGGTGCGCCTCGACGGCGAGCCCCCGGGGCGGGCCCACGGCGTCGACGTTGACGAGAGCGGCGATGGCACCGCCGATTACCAGCGGATGTATCAGCTGATCCGCCAGCCGGCGCCGATCGGCGACCGGCTGTTCGAGATCGAGTTCCTCGACGCCGGCGTCGAGGCCTTCGTGTTCACGTTCGGATGAGTGGAGGTAAACGACGATGTCACAGACAACATCCGCGGATCAGCCGCTGACGGTCGTGCTGGTGCATGGCGCGTTCGCCGACAGCTCGAGCTGGAACGGCGTGATCACGCGGCTCCTGGCGCGCGATGTGCCGGTGGTGGCGGTGGCGAACCCGCTGCGCGGCATCTCGGTCGACAGCGCGTATGCGGCGAGCGTGTTCGCGCAGATCCCTGGGCCGGTCCTGGCGGTCGGGCACTCCTATGGGGGTGCGGTGATCACGAATGCCGCGACCGGCGCCGACAACGTGCGGGGGTTGGTGTATGTCGCGGCGTTCGCGCCGGACGAGGGCGAGGTACTGCTCGAGGTCGAGGGAGGGTCCAAGGACAGCGTCCTCACCTCGGCGTTGGTGCCACACCAGTATCCGACGGCGGACGGGACGGCGACGGAGTTCTCCATCGACCCGGCCAAGGCCCGCGAGGCGTTCGCCTCGGACGTATCCGACATCGAGGCGGCGTTGATCGGGGTCATCCAGCGGCCGACGTCGGAGCTGGCCTTCGGCGAGCCATCTGGTCCGCCGGCGTGGAAGCGGCTGCCGTCGTGGGCAGTCGTGGCCACCGGCGACAAGGCGGCTGGCACCGATGTCGTGCGTGCCCACGCCGAGCGCGCGGGCGCCAAGATCACCGAGGTCGAGGGCTCGCACGTGATCATGGTCTCCCAGCCACAACTCGTCACGGAGGTGATCGAGGCGGCGATCGCCGAGGTCGGCTGAGATGGCAGCGGCCCAGTGGGGGCCGGTGCAGCAGATCAAGGCCGGCGTGCTCGACGTCGGCTACCTGGAGGTCGGGCCGCCGGATGGTCACGCCGTCGTGCTGCTGCACGGCTGGCCCTACGACATCCACAGCTACGCCGAGGTCGCGCCCGCTCTGGGGGCGGCGGGGTACCGGGTGGTGGTGCCCTATCTCCGGGGCTACGGGTCAACCCGGTTCCTCTCGGACGACACGGTGCGCAACGGCCAGCAGGCGGCCCTGGCGGTCGACGTCGTCGCCCTGATGGACGCGCTCGGCATCGAGTCGGCGGTTATCGGCGGGTTCGACTGGGGGGCACGATCGGCCAACGTCGTCGCCGCGCTCTGGCCTCAGCGGTGTACTGCCATGGTGTCGGTGAGCGGCTACCTGATCGGCAACCAGGAAGCGAACAGGGCGCCCTTGCGTCCGTCCGCCGAGCTGTCGTGGTGGTACCAGTTCTACTTCGCCACCGACCGGGGCCGGGCCGGCTATGACACGTATCGCCGGGACTTCGCGCAGCTCATCTGGCACACCGCATCGCCGAGGTGGGACTTCGACGAGGCGACGTACGATCGCAGCGCGGCGTCCTTCGACAACCCCGATCACGTCGACATCGTGATCCACAACTACCGCTGGCGGCTCGGGCTCGCACCGGGCGAGTCGCAGTATGACGAACTTGAGCAGCAACTCGCCGCCGGTCCGGTCATCGCAGTACCCACCATCACCCTCGAGGGCGACGCCAACGGTGCACCCCACCCGGAGCCCAGCGCCTATGCCTCGAAATTCTCCGGGAAGTACGTCCACCGGACCATCACCGGCGGTGTCGGACACAACCTCCCCCAAGAGGCGCCGGCGCAGTTCGTCGACGCCGTGATTGAGGTCGGCGGGTTCTCGTGAACGGCAGCGATGCCTCGGAGTACTTCGTCGACTTCGCTGTCGACGTCCTCGACGGAACCCCGAGACTGAAGTCGAGGAGCGCCGGCGCGCCTGGGCCGTAGCCGCCGCTGACGTGGTCCGCCATCGCCATCTCATCCGGGTCTGGTGCGAGCCCCAGGGTTAGCACGACGCGAACCAGCGACCTTGCGCCAGGTGGTGGGCGAGCCGCCCTTCACGACATCGCCACACCAGCCCTTGCCCGCGCACTCGGTGCCCTCGACCGGCACGTCCGAGATGGTCGCGGTCGTGTCGAACGGTGTGACAGCCTGCACGCGTGAGCGACGCGGCCCGGGTTGCCGGGACACAGCGGATCATGGCTGGTCTCAACTGGTGGCACGTGATCGAGATCGCTCCCGGGGTGACGACGCCGGGCTCGTGGGACCTGAGGCCGACGGCCGCCAGAATGCCCTGGCCACAGTCGCTGCAGGGAGCCCGCTGTCTCGACGTGGGCACGATGGACGGCTTCTGGGCGTTCGAGATGGAACGGCGCGGCGCTGCCGAGGTCATCGCAATCGACCTGGTCGACCCCGCCCGCCAGGATCCGTTTCCGGACGGCCGACAGCGCCGTTCAACGCCATCCAAGCTATTGCGCGGCCGGACATTCGCTGTGGCAGCCGAGCTGCTCGGCTCAAAGGCACGTCATCTCGACCTCAGCGTCTACGACCTGGACCCGGACGACGTCGGCGAGTTCGATGTCATCGTCATGGGCTTCGTACTCCAGCTGTTGCGCGACCCGCTACGTGGCCTGGAGGCGCTACGCCGCGTGTGTCGCGGTCATCTCATCGTGCTGGACACCGTGAGCCGGCCGCTGTCCCTTCTGCCCGCTCCCGTCGCTCGCCTGGACGCTCGCCGCGACGGGAGTGAGTGGTTCGTTTTCAACCGCCGTGGCTTAGCCCGGGCCTTATACTTGACCGGCTTTGAGGTCGAAGTGGTCACCCCGATCCTGCGCGACCACTACCCGCGGCAACCGGGCGAGCCAACTGCCCCCATAGGCCGGGCGATGCGCACGCTCGGTCTGCGCGGCCGCTCAACGGCGGTCCGGGCCCGCCCCGCGGGGCCTCGATGACCTGACGCCGAACCACAGTGACCGAATGGCCAATCCCGCCATGCGCATTTGCCGATCTCGCGCCGCGTCGTTCTGCACCGGACGAACTACGGAGAGGGTCGCCCACAGCTGGCGACGTAGAGCGCCGGGGAGGCCTAGCGGCCGCCCCTCGGCCAGCCGCGTCCCTTGGAGGTTGCCGAGCAGACGCCCAAGGCTCATCTCCGCTCTACCGACCGGTTGCCGTGGACTGCATGGTGTATCCGGACGCCTGCGACCCCGGGAACCCCACCCCGACAGGAGCAACGAGATGACCGACGTGACTGTCACCAATTGTCGGGTCGACAGCTCGGCCAACGAGGACCTGACCAAACTCGCCCGCCACGGCGCCGACACCTTCGGCTACAAGGCCAACCTGCGCATCGACCGCGGGCTCGCCCAACTCCTTCGCCTGCGGGTGTCCCAGATCAACAACTGCACCTACTGCCTCAACCTCCACTACGAGGCCGCACGCGACGCCGGCGTCCCCCGACCCGTGATCGACACCCTGACCGCGTGGTGGGAGACCGACTTCCACGACGACGCCGCCCGCGCCGCCCTCGCGTACACCGAGGCGATCACTCGCGTCGCTGACACGACCGTCGCCGACGGCTTCGGTTTGCGTCACGCCGCGCTCGCCGAGCACTTCTCTCAGGAGGAGATCCTCGAGATCATCGGGATCGTCATCAACATGAACGTCTGGACCCGACTCAAACTCGCCGAGGGCGCCACCCCCGGACTCGCCGAGCAGACGATGTCGTGAACCCCGCACACCGCCAACGCCGCAGACCAGGCGAGGAGCGTCGGCCAGCGAGCCACGCGCGCTCGAGCACGACCCGCCCGGCGTCGAAGGTCACTGACGCCTGACTCCGACGTGGAACGGGTGGGATTGGGCGCTCGACCTGCGCCACGCTTCGCAGAGGGAGTGACCTCGGGAGCAAGCGAAGGCACCTCGATCCTGCGACATCCGCCTGCGACCAGGAGGCTCAGGCGTCGCTTCGTTGCCGTCAGCCACGCTTCGCAGCCTCGGTCACGACCAGGTCGACGGCCCAGGGAGTTCGCCCGATCTGGCAGGTGGCGGCGTCCTCCGCGACGATGGCCCCGACCGCCACCGAGGAGCCGGAGACGAATGGCCGACAGCGACGAGACCGATCTCCTCGAAGAGCTCAGCGAGGCGACGTGCCGGCGCCACCTCGCCGCCGGCGCCGGCAACGTCGGCCGCATCGTGCTCGTCCCGGAGGGCACCATCCGGATCTTCCCGGTGAACTACGCGATGCACGAGGGCGCGGTCGTCATGCGCACCCATCTCGGCGATGCCCGCACGCATCTCGGCGGGACCATCGAAGCGCTCGGCGGGAGCGGGCCCGTCGCCTTCGAGATCGACGAGCTCGACCTCCGCTACAAGACCGGGTGGTACGTCGTGGTGCACGGGTCGGTCGAGCACGTCACCGACGCAGCGGAGATCCAGCAGCTCGACGCGCTCGAGCTCGTGCCCTGGGCCCGCGGTGACCGCCGCGACTGGCTCCGCATCGACCCGGCCGAGATCACCGGCCGGCGCATCCGCTGGTCCTGAACCGCACGCGGCCTCCGCCGTCGACATGCACGATCGGCTGGCATCGCTCACGTTGCGCTCGAGCGGCCGCGTCGCCCGGACAACGCGGTCGAGCCGCCCCCATAGCCTTGCGCTCAGACGACCGGCGACCTCCGCTGCGGCGGCGACGGCACGTCGTTTGCCCGAAACCAGAGAAGCCCCGGAGTGTCTGCGAGGCTTCTGAACAGGTCTCTCATGTGGCACCCCCAACGGGATTCGAACCCGTGTCGCCACCTTGAGAGTTCCGCCCGGGCTCACGATCGCTGGCCTGCTGGATTGCATGCCCTCGCCGCCTGCTGCGGTCTCGGTGCACGGGCCTCAGGCGATCTGCAGGAGTGACAGAGTAGGCCAGTGCTGGAGATTCCCCGGGAGTTCAACCGCAGCGCGTCGCCCCTACGCGACTCGGCCGCTGCCGAGGAGAGTGCGGTCTTTCTCATCGATCATGTGTGCGACGTACTCGGTGTGCCTGACCTGTCGGCGCACGAGGTGCTCGACGTCGGCTGTGGGACGAAGTTCACCCAGGCCTTCCTGAACCACGGTCTGCCGGTCAAGGCGTACGTCGGCGTCGATGTGTACGCCGACCAGATCGGGTTCCTCCAGTCGGAGGTCGCAGATCCGCGGTTCGAGTATCACCACATCGATGTGCGCAACGAGCTCTACAACCCTGATGCACCACCAATGACGCCGGACACCAACCTCGGCGTCGGTGATCGCGACTTCGACGTTATCTGGCTGTTTTCTGTCTTCACGCACCTGACGCCAGACGACTACCGCACGATGCTTCAACTCCTACGCCGCTACATCCGCCAGGACGGCCGGCTCATCTACACGCTCTTCATCGACGAACTGACCGAAGGCGGCCACGGCGCTATCGACCAGATGACCCGAGCAGCGCGTGCCCGCCGCCAAAGCAGGGATCCAGGCGAGCCGCAGCGCGCCGCGATACAGCGTGCGGTCAAGCCGTTCGTCGACCTCTACCCGGATCAGCCCCTACGGTGCGCCTTGTACTCGCGGGAGTACGCCCTCGAGCTGATCGACGACACGGGATGGAAGCCACTCCAACTCCTGCCACCAAACCAGTTCGCACAGCACCAGTTCCTGTGCGCACCTGCGTAGCCGCCTAGCTCTGAGGCAGCCTCGTGAACAGCCTGCTGGTTCTAACCCTCGTGTGGCGCACCACCATCGGCCTGAGCGTGCTCGCGACCACTGGGCGGGGCGGCCTCCACCGTCGCATCGCGCGCAGCGTCCTCCGGGTGATGCCGACTTGAGGCTGCCGCCGAACGGGTGGGGCGTTGGCTCGCAAGAATGGTGGTGATGAATCGGCGTGAGTTCCTGGCTGCAGGGGTGGGGCTGGTCGGAGCCACGGCGACTGCCGGCACCTTGGCCGGTGCGGTGTGGCCGCTGCTGACACGTGAGGACCTCTTGCCCGGCCAGGCTCCGGACGTGAAGGTCCGGCCTCATGCCTGGCAGACGGCGGACGACCGCTTGTCGTTCGTGGCGCTGGGCGACAACGGCAGCGGTGGCCGCCAGGCGCTGGCAGTCGCGGAGCGCATGGCCATCACCTACCAGACGGCGCCGTTCGGTTTGGTCGCCCTGTTGGGCGACATCTGCTACTACGGCAACTTCCGGCGCCGCTTCGACACGGTGTTCCGGCGTCCGCTCGGACCTCTCATCGACGCGGGGGTGGCCTTCGAGCTCGCGATCGGCAACCACGACAATGCGCTCCACTTCAGTGATCACGGGTTGAGCGCCATCGAGGCCGAGCTCGAGCTACTGGGCACGCCGGGTCGCTATTACACGACGAGCCACGGCCCGGTGGACTTCTTCTTCCTGGACTCCAGCATCCCCGGCCTGCACGGGCCGAGAGCGTCCGAGCAACTGGACTGGCTCGACGACGCCCTGGCCAGCTCGGCCAACCAGTGGAAGGTGGTGGCCTTGCATCACCCTCCCTACTCGTCCGGCCAGCACGGCAGCACGCCAGGCGCGCAGGAGCGTCTGGCGCCCGTCCTGGGCCGCCACCATGTCGACCTGGTCCTCAGCGGGCACGACCACCACTACGAGCGCAGCGAGCCCCAGCACGGCGTCACGTACGTGGTGAGCGGCGGCGGCTGCAAGACCACCCCGGTGGGTCGCAGCGCGTTCACAGCGGTGGCGGAGCGCACGCTGCAGTTCCTCCACAGCGAGGTCGTGGACGACCGTTTGACCGCCACGTGCATTCGGGCGGACGGGTCGGTGGCCGACCGGTTCACGCTACGAGCCAGGGAGGGGACCTGAGCGGCCGGACCACCGACGTCGCGGTGGCCGCGGGCATCGCGCTTGCCGGCTTCGTCATCGTCCTCGCCCCGGCCGTCGCCGTGCGCTCCGAGGAGGTCCTGAACGCGGGCGTCGGCAGCATCGACGACGACATCCTGGCGACCAGCGCCGCCGCGGGCGCGGCGTACGTGGTCCTGGCGTGGCGGCGGCTGCGCGACGAGCAACGGATCGCCGCCCGCCGGCTGCACGTCTGGATCGCCTCGCTCAACGGGCTCGTCGTCCTCGCCTCGAGCGCGCCTGTCTTGCTGCTGCTCATCCTCTACTTGTTCCCCGACGAGCACGCCTCGCTCGCCAATCGTGGCTTCCCGGTGTTCCTCCTGTTGGCGGGGGTTCAGGGCGTCGCAATCCTCCTGGCCGAGACGACGGCCCGTCTCTTCTTCTGGTGGCTCCAACCGCACGTGCCGCCGACGCCTGGCCGACAGACCCCGATCGGCGACCTTGGTTGCAGCCTGGGATCGGATTCGGGCCGGTCGGGTGAGCCGCCTCCGCCGTGAGTGACCGTGGCTCCGCTCGACATCTCCCGCAAGCTGGCACATGTATGGCGCCACGCACACGCTGGCCGCGGTGTCAAGGCTGGCGAGCGCGAGGACGACGTGTGGGTGCTGGTCGTAGCTGGTCGGTGACGACCAGCGCGGTGAGGAGCGCAGTGGCGAGTCCGGCCACCACCAGCCCGCGGGCCTCGGCGGCCAGCGGCACGCAGATGGCCAGCGCGCCGGCTGCGGCGGCACGGGTCCAGGGCTGCGGGCGGCCGACCCGGGCGCTGAACGCCACCAATCCGAGCAGGTACAGCGCTGGTCCGCCCAGGGCGGCCAGCGCCCCGGCTGTGCCCAGCTCGTCAGTTGGGTGGGCGATCACCAGCTCGTCGCCAACCGCGGTGAGCAGGATCCCGGCGACGATCGGCAGGTGCAAGTAGGTGTAGGCGTCGCGGCCCACCCGTCCGGGTGCTTCGTCGGCGGCCATCCGCCGCACCGCCGACGTCGCCTCCCGCCCGAAGTAGAGCGCCCACAGCGCCACCGACGACAAGAAGGCCACGCCGAGGGCGACGACGACCGACGAGGTGAGGCCGACGTCGGTGGCGGTGGCTCCGGTGAGGACGATGCTCTCCCCCAACACGATGATCACGAGCAGCTGGAAGCGCTCGGCGAAGTGGCCGGCGTCGATCTCCCACTCGGTCATCGGCGTCGGCCCCCGGCGCGGGACCCAATACCGCACCAGCGGCGCCGCCAGGTCGATTCCCAACGCCGTCAACCAGAGCGCCCAACGGGCACTACCGTCGGCCAGCGCCCCGCCGATCCACAGCGGCGCGGACAGGATGCTCCACGCCAGGATCTGCTGGAAGTTGAGGTTGAACCGGCCAGCAGGGGTGACGGCGACGACGAAGCCGTTGCGTCCGATCTGCAGCGCGCAGTAGCTGGCGGCGAACAGCATGGCGTGATCGCCGAAGCCCTCGGGGACGGCCACCGCCATCAACAAGCTGGCCAGCATCACGAACACGAGCGCCAGACGCACCGCCGGCACCTCGGGGTCGAACCAGTTGGCCATCCACGTCGTGTAGTTCCAGGCCCAGTACACGGCGACGAGCAGAAAGGCGGTCTCGGCGGCGCCCGACCACGTGAGGTTGGCGAGCAGGTGATGCGACAGCTGCGTGATGGCGAAGACGTAGACAAGGTCGAAGAACAGCTCGAAGTACGTCGCCCGTCGCTCGCCCTTCGCCGGGCGCAAGAAGCGGACGTCCGGGATGACCGACATGGGGGTCTCGCCATCGGCTGCCATCCCCAGAGTATGGAACCGGGATTCGGACAGAAGGATGCGTTCGTCGGGCTACGCAACGCTCGCTACTTGCCACACTCGGCACAGCTTCGCCAGCGCCGTCTCGGTCCGACACCAGCGCCACCTGACATGGTTGGCGAGGTCCGGGCGGCGCACCGCTCGACGGTGCCGTCGGGTCGGTCAAGCGACGTTGACATTGGACGCCCACTGCGCGAGTGACCGCATGCGTCCGCGCTCCGTCTCCGACATATTGCGGTCGGTAAGGCGGTGGGCGACGGCCGCGGGGATGGCCTGGCGCGCCGCAGCTTGGTCTAGCGACCCGAGGAACGACCGCAGGAACACCCTGCGGACAATTGGTGCGAGCAATGCCTCCACCGGTTTCATCGGCGGGTCACCACACGCGAACAGCACCCAAGCGTCGGCGACGTCGAACGCGGGATCGCCTCGCGACGCGTTCGACCAGTCAATGACCACCGGCCCGTTGGGGGTGATCAGGACGTTGAGCGGGTGCAGGTCGCGGTGCACGAGGCGGTCGCCCGACACCGGTGCCTCACGGCTCAGCCACGACGGCGCTGGGATACGATGCAGCCGCTCGTGCAGGGTCGCCAGGAGCCTTGCGTTGCGGCCTATCCGGAACGGGATGGCGTCGTCGAGCATTGTCGGACCGTCGACCCGATCCATCACGAGGTAGCCCTCGCCAGCGTCGTACACCCTCGGCGCGGGGAAGCCCTTGGAGCGGACGTAGGACATGACCTCGGCCTCACCGACGAGCGAGCGCCCGTCGCGAGCGATGCGCACGACCTTGCCCGGTCCGTGGTCGTAGATCTCCGAGTCACGCCCTTCGGCGATCTTGGGCCCGAGCGGCTCCATGCGAGCGACGCTAACGGTCAGTCTCGCGATCGGTCGATCCTCCGATCGCGTCTTCACCTGTTCACCGGCCCAGAGCAACACTCGGATCAGCGTCACTCCCGACGCCAGGCCGGCTGAGTCGGCGATCTGGGCGCGGCAAGAACGGAATTCCCGGCCGCCGGCTCCGAAGGCCGGACCTCTGCACGTGGCACCGCTGGCTCGCGATGCCGCTCGGAAGGACTACGTGAGCACGGCCGAGGACGGGTCACTCATAGTTGTGCGAGTGGCCGAGCACGGCCCCGTTGCGCAGGACTGAGACCGGGCCGTCCTCACTGACGACGATCACGGTGGCGAACGGGTCGTCGTGGCTGTAGCGACGGCCCGACGTGTGCCGAGTACCGCCGAGCGCTTCGACCGTCTCCTCAGCAGCCGTGCTCGGCACCAGCCGCACCCCCAGCCGTCGCAGTACGCCGTCGACATCGAAGACCGCGGCGCCGTCGACCTGGGCGAGGGCGTGTCGCAGCGGGGCGAGGTGAAAGGGCCGACGGATCTGCAGGGCTGGGGGTGTGGGAAGCCGCTCCTCGACCGAAGGCCCCGGGTCGGTGTCGGGCCGGTAGATGAGCAGCGCGCCGATGCCCATCGATCCGAGGTCGTGGACCGCGAACTCGAGCATCGCCGCGAGCACTTCGGCATCGCCGGGGGCTGAGCCGGCGGTGACGACGTCGATCAAGCCGCTGAGTGGGGGCTCGTGATGCCAGCCATAGCCCTCCCAGCGCAGCACGCCGAACGCTCCAACAACCCGGACCGACCCAGCGGGATGCCGCTGCACGATCGTCGCGTCGAGCACCTCGGACAGCACCACGAGGTCACGCTCGGAGCCCGCGGGTCGGTCGAAGACCATCCAACCATTGCGGCCGTCGGTCTGACGCACGAGCCAGCTCGACAACCCATCGGCGAAGCGGCGAGCTGCGACAAGCGGCTGCTCGCCGAGTGGCGCACGGGTGATGTCGAGCAGCGTCCCGGCTGCCCATGTGGCGGGATCCGACTTGGGTTCCAGAATTGCGCCGCTGCTCGCGACGCGTCGCTCGTGAACGACCGGGCGAAGGGCGTGATCGATCTCCTCCAACAGCAGCGCGCGGAAAGCATCGGATCCTTCCGGGCGCAACCCGTTCTCTTCGAGGTCCTCTCCCAACCGTCGCAGTCGCCCGGCGACGAGCTCAGCCATCGTCCGTGGACGCTACCCGCATCGCTACTGCCTGTGACCGGGGCCCAGACGCTCGATTCACGACCCGCTTGGCGGAGGCGGCGCGAACATCGCCGCCCGCTCGGTGCCACCACCGTCAACGTGGCTTTGCCCGACATCGCGGCCGACCTCGAGGGCATGCCCGTAACCATGGGACCGGAGTGGATCCCGCTAGCTTCGGCACATGGCTGCACCCGGAGGCACCGGAGCGATCGGGCCCTTCCCGCCCCACGTGGAGGGCGAGGAGGCGCAGAATGAGTACGACAAGCTGCGCCGGCGGGTGCTCTGGTCGTTGCCCTACGGGCTCTACGTCGTCGGCTCCCGGGCCGGATCGCGGCGGAACCTCATGACCCTGAACTGGGCGACGCAGGTGTCGTTCGACCCCAAGCTGGTCGGCATCTCGGTCGAGAAGACGGCGGTCACGCACCAGCTGATCGCGGAGGGCGGCAGCTACACGCTGAACACCGTGTCCCGCGAGGACCGGGCCATCGTGCGCAAGTTCACCAAGCCCGTGGAGGACGATCCGGAGGCCGGGACGCTCAACGGGTTCGGGGTCCACGACGGGCCGACGGGGGCGCCGATCCTCGACCAGGCGGTGGCCTGGATCGCGGCGGCGGTCCGCCAGGCCGTCGACGTCGGGGGCCACACGTTCTTCGTCGGCGAGGTCGTCGACTGCGCCTTCTCCGAGGCCGAGGACACGCCCGTGCTCCGCATGGAGGACACCCGCATGAGCTACGGGGGCTGACGTGGTCGACGAGGGGACGCTCCCGGTGCGCGGCCGGCCCGCCGGCGAGCTGCTGGCCGAGGTCCGGGCCGGGCGCGGCGACGACGCCGACTGGCGGGGCGGGCGCACCTTCAGCCTCGTCTACAACCCCGTCGACCCCGAGCTCGAGCGCCTCCAGGAGGAGGTGGCCCGCGAGTACCTCCACGAGAACTACCTCAACCCCTTTGCGTTCCCCAGCCTGCTGCGCATGGAGCGCGAGGTCGTGGCCATGGGCGCCGGCCTCGTCCACGCGGACCCCCGCGCCGGCAAGCTGACCAGCGGGGGCACCGAGAGCCTGTTCCTGGCCGTCCAGGTGGCCCGCGACCACGCCCGCGACCGCGGCATCGCCGAGCCCACGGTCGTGGTCCCCGAAACCGGCCACCCCGCGCTGGCCAAGGCATGCCACTACCTCGACGTCGCCGAGGTCCGGGTGCCGGTCCGCCCCGACGGCCGGGCCGACGTGGACGCCACCGCCGCCGCGGTCGACGACCGCACCGCGCTCGTCGTCGGCTCGGCGCCCTGCTACCCGTACGGCGTCGTCGACCCGATCCCCGAGCTGGCGGCGCTCGCCGCCGAGCGGGGGGCGCTGTGCCACACCGACGCCTGCCTGGGGGGCTGGCTGCTGCCGTTCCTGGAGAGGCTGGGCGAGCCCGTCCCTCCCTGGGACTTCCGCGTCGAGGCCGTCACCTCGCTGTCGGCCGACGTCCACAAGTACGGCTGGTGCACCAAGGGCGCCTCGCTGCTGCTCCACCGGGACGGGGACCTGCTGCGCCGCCAGTACTTCTTGTACGACGGCTGGCCCGGCGGCCTCTACGGCTCGGCCACCGCCGCCGGCACCCGGCCGGCGGCGCCGATCGCCACCGCCTGGGCCACGCTCAACCACCTGGGCGAGGAGGGCTACCTGCGCCTGGCCCGCGAGGTGCGGGACACCGCGGCTCGGCTGCGGGCCGGGATCGAGGGCATCGACGGACTGCGGGTGACCGGCGACCCGATCCCGGGCGTCGTGGAGATCGCGGCGGACCGCGAGGGCGTGGACATCGGCGCGGTGGGCGACGTCATGGATGACCGCGGCTGGCACCTCGACCGCCAGCAGGGTGGACTCCACGCCATCGTGTCCCCGTCCCACGCCGCGGTGGCCGACGAGTTCCTGGCCGACCTGGCGGCTGCGGCGGCCGGCGCGGCCCACGGCGGCAGCCGCGGTGTCGAGGCCCGCTACGGCGGGGTGGGATGACGTTCGCCGGCGCGGTGCTGTGCGGGGGCGCCAGCCGGCGCATGGGCCGCGACAAGGCGCTGATGGAGGTGGACGGCCGGGCGCTGGCCCTGCGGGTGGCCGATGCGCTCCGCAAGGCCGGGGCCGACCCGGTCACAGCGGTCGGCGGCGACCTGCCGGCGCTGGCTGCGCTCGGCCTGGCCGGCGTGCCGGACGAGGCGCCGGGGGAGGGGCCGCTCACCGGCATCCTGACCGCGCTGACCGCCGCGGCCGCCGGGGACGCGCCGATCGTGTTCGTGGCCGCCTGCGACCTGGTGGGCCCCGACCCGGCCGCGGTGTCCGCCACCGTGGCCGCGCTCGACGCCGCACTCGAGGGCGACGTGGCCGTGCCGGTGGCGGGCGGGCGCCGCCAGTGGATGCACGCCGCGTGGCGGGCGAGCGCCGCCGCGCCGCTGGCTGCCGCCTTCGCGGCTGGTGAGCGGGCGGTCCACGCCGCGGTGGCCGCCGCCGCACTGCGCGTCGTGGACGTGGCGATGGCGCCGAGCGCCGTGGCGGACGCCGACACGCCCGCCGATCTTGACGTTCTGCGCGCGGTCACGCGCCGGACCGGGGACCCCGCGTAGAAATCCGTCCCGGCGCACTAGCCTGCGACGCCATGGACGTGCCCGAGATCGACGTGGCGGGGCTGGCCCGCGCGCGCGAGGGCGGCGCGGCGCTCATCGACGTGCGCGAGCCCGACGAGTACACGGCCGCCCACGTCCCCGGAGCCACGCTCGTGCCCCTGGCGACGGTGCCGGACCGGCTCGCCGACGTGCCGACCGACGGGACCGTCTACGTCATCTGCGCCAAGGGCGCCCGCAGCCTCCGGGCCGCCGAGTTCTACCGGGCGCAGGGCATCGACGCCGTCAACGTGGCCGGCGGGACCAACGCGTGGGTCGACGCGGGCCTCCCGTACTCGACCGGGTTGGAGCCGTAACGGCCTCGCCCGGCCCACCCGCCTACCGCTGGGTCGACGACCAGCGGACGTTCGACGCCTTCGTCGAGACTGCGGCGTCGGGCACGACGTTCGCGCTCGACACCGAGTTCCACCGCGAGCGCACCTACTTCGCCCAGCTGGCCGCTCTGCAGCTGGCCGCCGGCGGCGACGTCGTCGTGGTCGACCCGCTGGCCGTCGACGTGGCCCCGCTGCGGGCCCTGCTCGACAGCGACACCGTGTGCATCATGCACGCCGCCAGCCAGGACCTGGAGATCCTCGAGCGGGCCTGCGGCATCGGGCCCCGCCACCTCGTGGACACGCAGGTGGCGGCCGGGTTCGTCGGGCTCGGCTCCCCGGGGCTCGGCGTGCTGCTCCAGCGCCGCCTCGGCCTCGTCCTGCCCAAGGCGGACCGGCTGACCGACTGGCTGCGCCGCCCGCTCGGCAACGAGGCGCTGGCCTACGCGGCCGCCGACGTCGCGCACCTCGACGACCTGTGGGACTCCCTGCGGACCGAGCTCGACGGCCGGGGCCGCACCGGGTGGGCGGTCGCCGAGTGCGACGAGCTGCGCCGCCGCCACGGCGAGCCGTTCGACCCCGACGTGGCCTGGTGGAGGATCAAGGAGGCCCGCCGCCTGAAGGGTCGCGCCCGGGGCGTCGGCCAGGCGGTGTCGGCCTGGCGCGAGCGGCGGGCGCGCCAGCTGGACCGCCCGGTGCGCCACGTGCTGCCCGACCTCGCCGTCGTGGCCATCGCCGAGCGGCCGCCCCGCAGCCGGGGCGACCTGGCGCGGGTCCGAGGGCTCGACGGCCGCCACCTGCGGGGCGGCGCCGCCGAGGAGCTGCTGGTGGCGGTCAAGGCCGGCATGGAGCTGCGGGAGGACGAGCTGGCGCTGCCGCCCCGGGAGGGCGTCGACTCCACGAACCGGCCTGCCGTCACGCTGGCGTCGGCGTGGGTGAGCCAGCTCAGCCGGGAGGCCGACCTCGACGCCTCGCTCGTCGCCACCCGGGCCGACATCGAGGCCCTGGTGCGGGAGGACGGCACCTCGCGGCTGCTCACCGGCTGGCGGGCCGACGTGGCCGGCCGGCCGGTCCAGGACCTGCTGAAGGGCAACGCCGCCATCGCCTTCGACGGCGAGGGCGGCCTGGTGCTGGAGGCCCGCTCCCACCAGCCGCCCCCGAGCTGACGGCTCGGCCAGTCACGGCTCCAGCAGCACCGCCGTGTCGCCCGCCAGGGTCCCGGCGAACGCTTCACCCTCGCCGGCCCCGTCGCTCGACGCGAGCACCTTGCCGCTCAGGTCCATCGTGACCGGATCCGTGCCCATGTTGATCGCCACCACCCGGTCGCCCCCGACGCCCTCCGGCGAGGTCCGCCGCCAGGCCACCACGGGCGGCGGGGCGTCCAGCCGGGTCTGGTCGCCCAGCTGGAGGGCCGGTGACGCCTCCCGGGCCGCCAGCAGGCGCCGGTACAGGTGGGCCACGGAGCCCGGGTCGGCCGCCTGGGTGGTCACGTTGCGCCCGGAAGGATCAGGCGGCCACGGCAGCCACGGGTCGGTCACGCCCCAGCCGTGATCGGGCTCGGGTGTCCACGGGATCGGCGCCCGGCAGCCGTCCCGCCCCCCGGGGTCGACGACCCGCTCGGGCGGCACGTACGCGTCCTCCAGGCCCAGCTCCTCGCCGGCGAAGAGCACCGGCGACCCCCGCAGCCCCAGCAGCAGGAACAGCGCCGCCCGCGCCCGGGCCTCGGACCCGTAGCGGGTGCGGTGGCGGGCGTTGTCGTGGTTGGACAGGACCCAGGTCGGCCAGCCGCCCCGGGCCTCGATCCAGCGCTCGGCGTCGGCGATCTGGTCCCGCCACCGGCGGGCGTCCCACGGCGTGTAGAGCGGCGGGAAGTTGAACGCCAGCTGCAACTCGTCCGCGTGGCCGTAGTAGGTGGCGACCTTGCGGGTGTCCAGCAGGTACACCTCGCCGAGGATCAGCCGGTCGCCGGGGTACTCGTCGACCACCCGGCGCATCCCGCGGATGACCTCGTGGTTCTCGGCCGTGTCGTTGAGCGTGGCGTGGGGCAGCGTCGTGTCCGGCGGGTCGTCGGGCAGGCCCGGGGCCTTGCCGACACCGTGGACGACGTCGATGCGGAACCCGTCGACGCCCCGGTCGAGCCAGAAGCGCATGACCCCGTGCATGGCCTCGACCACCTCCGGGTTGGCCCAGTTGAGGTCGGGCTGCTGGGGGAGGAACAGGTGCAGGTACCACTGCTCGGTGGCCTCGTCCCAGGTCCAGGCCGGCTGGTGGATGAACGCCGCGCGCCAGTTGTTGGGCGGGGTGTCCGGGGAGCCGTCGCGCCAGATGTACCAGTCCCGGTGCGGATCGTCGCGGCGGGAGCGGGCCGCCAGGAACCAGGGGTGCTGGTCCGAGGTGTGGTTGGGGACCAGGTCGACCAGGAGCTTGAGCCCGCGCTCGTGGCACCCCGCGAGGAGGGCGTCGAAGTCGGCCAGGTCGCCGTAGACGGGGTCGACGTCGGTGTGGTCGCTCACGTCGTAGCCGAAGTCGGCCTGCGGCGACGGGTAGAACGGCGACAGCCAGACGGCGTCGACGCCCAGCCACGAGAGGTGGTCGAGGTGGGCGGCGATGCCGGCCAGGTTGCCCGTGGCGGATGGGCGGCTGGTCGCGAAGGATCGGGGATAGATCTGGTAGAAGACGGCCGTTTGCCACCACGGTGCGGTCACGGGGCCGACTGTAGGGGACCTCCGCGTGCGCTTTCCGGCGTGGACGTGATAGGAAATGGGTCGGGACGCCCCGAGTGGCATGCTGCCGGGGACCATCGGCCGGTCAGACCGGCGATACACTTTCCCGCCGAACGCAACCTACGTGGGAGCTGGCCCGTGAAGAAGGGTCGACATCGACGATTCGAGGAGGCGCGCGCTCTCAAGCGCAGCAATGACCTCGATCTCACAGCAATCTTCGATCCGGCGGATGCCGAGCCGTGCCCCGAGTGCGGGGCCGAGCCCGGTGAGGACCATGCGACCTGGTGCATGGCCGACTCCGCCGAGGACGACGACTAGCGAGCTCCTCCCAGGCGCCGCTGCCCGTCAGCGTCGCCGAAGTGCTGGGTGAGGCAGGAACCGCTCCGACAGGCGCGCCCCGCCTTCGGCCTCGACGTGCGCCACCAGCCGGTCGTACGCCCACTGGCCGACGAGCTCGACGATCTCGTCCCGGAGCGTGACGTAGACGGGCTCGTGGGCGGTGAAGGCCTCGGGCGCCTCGGTGCACCACCAGTGGAAGTCGAGCCCGCCCGCGCCCCAGTCGCGCCGCCTCCACTCCCGCAGGGTGGCGGTGACCTGGCCGGTCGTCTCGTCGGTCGACTCGACGAGGCGTAGCGGGAGCTGCCAGCACACATCGGGCTTCCAGTCGAGCGGCCGCTCGCCGGCCTCCAGCGCCGCCCTGTGCAGGGCGCAGCCGGCGCCGCCCGCGAACCCGGGGCGGTTGAGGAAGATGCAGGCCTCGCCCACCAGCCGGGTGACCAGGGTGCCGTTGCGGTCACGGCGGATCGGTCCACCCCGGCGGACAGCGAGCCGGCGGTGCTGCCACTGCTCGCCGGTCAGCCGCTCAGCCGCGCTGAGCACGGCGTTGGCGTCGTCCTCGTCGATGAGGTGGGCGCCGTAGCTGCAGCAGCCCTGCTCGAGGTCGGGCGCCGCCGCCGTCAGCACGCCCTGGCAGCCGCCGCCGTAGATGCAGCGCCACGGGCTGGTCAGGAACGTGACGTCGAAGGCGAACGTGCGGGGCTCGTCGGCGGCGTCGAAGGTGACCCACTCGTGGAGGTCGGGCGGCGGGGCGGCCATCACGGTCACGCTACTGGGGCGCAGGTAGCCTGACGGCCGTGGCCGGGGAGTTCGACGACATCCGCCAGCGGCTCGAGGGCATCAGCGATGAGTTGGCCGACCTCGCCCTCGAGCGCCTGCGCGAGTCGATCGACGCCGGCGGCACCGAGCTGCCGGTCGACGAGCGCCGGCTGACCCGGGCCCGCCGGGCGGTGGAGAAGGCGATCGGCATCCTCCGCGAGCCCGACGACGTCGACGTGAGCGCCTGAGCGCCCCGTCACGTCACCGACCGGCGGGTCGGGCGAACGGCGTGGCGAAGTACCAGGGATGACCCTCGGGGTCCAGCACGCCGTACTCGCGCTGCCCGTAGTCCTGGTCGGTGGGTTCGCGCACGATGTGGGCCCCGTGCTCCTGCGCGCGGGCGAAGTGCGCGTCGACGTCCGCCACCTGCACGACGAGGCCCGCAGATGCGGTACCGGAGTCGCCCGGCGGGGCGAGCTGGGTCTGGGCCGCGTGCAGCCAGATGCGGCGGTCACCGGCCCGCACCTCGCCGTGGACGACGTTGCCGTCGCTGTCCTCCTCGACGCCGCCGGGGGAGAACGACAGCACGTCCACCAGGAAGTCGTGGCCGGCACGGATGTCCCGGTAGGGGATCACGGGGATGATGTCCAGGAAGGTGCCCGACATGGCGCGCAGCATAAGACGCACGCCGCTACAGGGGCGGGGCGGTGTCCAGGGCGTTGATGGCCCGGATCAGCTCCCGGAAGCGGCCGCCCTTGCGCACGTCGAACGTCAGGACCAGGCGGGGGAGCTCCGGCTGGTCGTCGTCGGCCACCTCGGGCGGCAGCGGGCCCGTCTTCTCGATCGGGCCGTCGGCCAGGTCGACGAACTCGTCGGACAGCTTGGCCGCCTCGGCGTCCGTGGGCTCGGCCCGCAGACGTATCACCAGCCGGTCGCCCACCCAGCGCAGGCCCTGGTAGTTGCGCCAGAAGCCGCGGATGGCGGCGACCGCCTCGTCGACGTCGTCGGTCACCGTGTAGAGGTTCACGTCGTGGGGCGAGACCCAGCCCGGACCGACCAGCTCGTCCCGCACGAAGGCCTCCCAGCCCTCCCAGTACGTCTGGCCGGGCACGTCGAGCAGCACGACAGGGGCGGGCGTGGCCTTGCCCGTCTGCATCAGGGTGAGCAGCTCCAGCGTCTCGTCCAGCGTGCCGAAGCCGCCGGGGAGGGAGACGAAGCCGCTCGACTCCTTCATCAGCATCAGCTTGCGGGTGAAGAAGTACTTCATGCTGACGACCCGGTCGGAGCCCGACAGCGGCCCGACCGTCGTCTCCTCGAACGGCAGCCTGATCGTGACGCCCAGGCTGCGGTGGGATCCGGCGCCCTCGGTGGCGGCCGCCATGATCCCGGGGCCGGCCCCGGTCACCACCATCCAGCCGGACTCGGCCAGCTCGGACGCCAGGTTGCGGGCGTGGGCGTAGAGCGGGTCGGTGCTGAGCGTGCGGGCCGAGCCGAACACCGTCACCTTGCGCACGTCGCGATAGGGGGCGAACAGCAGGTAGGCCGTGCGCATCTCCCGTAGCGCATCGCGGGTGATCTTCAGGTCGAGCCGGTCGGCGTCGTCGCCGGCCAGGTCGTAGGCGGTCCGGAGGATGTCGGCCAGCACGTCCCGGTTGCGGGTGGCGCCGGCCTCGTCGAGCAGTGCGCGTACGAGCTCTCGGTCCATGGTGTGCCCAGCCTCGCAGATGGCTGCCATGCTCGGAACATGGCGACCGACCCGACCTGCGCCCGCTGCGGCGCCACGGCCGAGGCCCCCGACGGCAGCCTGCCCGAGGGCTGGTCGCTGGCCACGTCGGAGCGGGGCGTGGAGTACCTGTGCGCGGCCTGCACCCGGGACAACGTTCGCTCGATCGAGGCCCGCCTCGACGAGGAGTGGTGGTGATCAGCCGCCGCGCGTGGCGCACCCGAAGAACGCGGTCAGGAACGTCTGGAGGGTCGGATCGTTCGGCGGCACGTCGGCGGCGCTCCACGCGGCACTGAAGTCCTGGAACGTCACCTCCCCGCCCTCGGCCAGGTCGTCGTAGGACGTCGCCGCGGCCACCGGCTCCGGCACCAGGTGGTCGGCGGGGACGCCGGCGTGGCGCAGTGCCTGGCACAGCAGGTCGAGCTTGAACTCGCCCCAGTTGGCCGGGTGAGTGACGGCCAGCGAGGACGGCGGCTCGCCCTCGGTCACCGCCACCTGGTCCACCACCCAGCGCACGACCCGGGCCATGAGCAGCTCGGCCGCCAGCGGCGACCCGCCCAGCAGCAGCGGCGTCGGGTCGCCGACCCGGCGCTTGAACTCGCGGGCCACGCGCTGCGGATCGGTGATCGCCCGGCGGGCGGCGGGCTCGCCCACCAGGAACTGCTCGTCGGCCATGTAGACGACGGTCGGCACCGACACGCTGTGGGTGCCCAGCCCCACGGCCTCGGCCCGCGTCTGACGGCCGACCGCGGCCGCGGTGTAGGTGGTGCCGACGTCGACACCGAGGTGGTAGGTCATCCGGTCCCCGGACAGAGCTGCCGTCAGGCGGGGGTCGGCAACCCCTCGACCGGAGCGTAGAGCGTCGTCCGCTCGGCCAGGGTGCGCCCCAGCGGGGCGATCATCTCCGCGAAGCCCTCGGGCGTCATCTCCTGGCCGTGGGTGGCGCCGGCGGCCCGGGAGATGTTCTCGTCCATCAGCGTGCCGCCGAGGTCGTTGCAGCCGGCCCGCAGCAGCTGGACCGCGGCGCCGGACCCCAGCTTCACCCACGAGAACTGCACGTTGTCGATGAGCCCCCGGTAGGCGATGCGGGCCACCGCGTGCATGAGCAGTACCTCGCGGAACGTCGGGCCCCGGCGGGCTTTGCGCTGCAGGTAGATCGGGGCGGCCATGTGGACGAACGGCAGGCCGACGAACTCGGTGAAGCCGCCCGTCTCGGCCTGCAGCGCCCGGGTGCGCAGGATGTGGCGGGCCCACGACCGGGGCGACTCCACCGCCCCGAACATGATCGTCACGTTGGAGCGCAAGCCCACGCGGTGGGCGACCCGGTGGCACTCCAGCCACTCGTCGGTCGTGATCTTGTCCGGGCAGAGGATCTCGCGCACCGGGTCGTCGAGGATCTCGGCCGCGGTGCCGGGCAGCGATCGCAGGCCGGCGTCCATGAGCCGGCGCAGGTAGGCGTCGAGCGGTTCGCCCAGCCGGCGGGCGCCCTCGGTGACCTCCAGGGCCGTGAACCCGTGGACGTGGATCTCCGGCACCGCCGCCTTCACGGCCCGAGCGACGTCGATGTAGTAGTCGCCGTCGAAGTCGGGGTGGATGCCGCCCTGGAGGCACACCTCGGTGGCGCCCCGCTCCCACGCCTCCCGGGACCGCTCGGCGATGTCGTCGAGCGTGAGCAGGTAGGGCGTGCCCCGCAGGTTCAGCGACAGCGGCCCCTTGGAGAACCCACAGAACCGGCACTTGAACGTGCAGACGTTCGTGTAGTTGATGTTGCGGTTGCGGACGTAGGTGACCGTGTCGCCCACCGCCTCCCGGCGCAGCTCGTCGGCCACCTCGGCCACCGCCACCACCTCGGGCCCCCGGGCGGCGAACAGGTCCACGATCTCGCCCTCGCCCACCGTCTGCCCGTCCCGCACCCCGGCCAGCACCTCGGCCACCCGGCCTCGCACCGCGCCCCGGGGCCCGGGGACGATCGTGGGGGGCTCGGCGTCGGCGCCCGAGTACCAGGCGGTGGAACGGACGCCCGTCAGCAGGATCTCGGCCCCGGTGCCCGCCTTCGCGTTCTCCATCGTGCGCTCGGGGAACACGGCCCCGGGATCGTCGCGGCCGAGCCCCTCGGCGTCGGCCCGGTCGCCGACCGGGAACACGAGCGCGGGGTCGAGCCAGCGGGCGGGGTCGCCCACGAACTCCGGGTAGATGGTGAGCCGGGGGGCCAGGGCGAAGCCCCGGGCCTCGGTGACCGCCCGCAGCCGGTCGAGTGCAGGCCAGGGCCGCTCCGGGTTCACGTGGTCGGCGGTCACCGGCGACACGCCGCCCCAGTCGTCGATGCCGGCATCGAGCAGCACGCCGAAGTCGTCGGCCAGGTTGGGCGGGGCCTGGACGTGGACGTCCGGCGGGAGGACCAGCCGGGCCAGGGCGATCGCCTCCATGTGCTCGCCCGGCGGGCAGGGGGGCGCGGCGTGCATGGCCGTGCCCGGCTTGGGCAGGAAGTTCTGGACGATCACCTCCTGCACGTGGCCGTGGCGGCGGTGGGCGGCGGCGATGGCCTCGAGGCCCGCCAGGCGGTCCTCCCGGGTCTCGCCGATGCCGACGAGGATGCCGGTGGTGAACGGGATGCCGAGGCGCCCGGCCGCCTCCAGCGTGGCCAGCCGCCGCTCGGGCGTCTTGTCGGGGGAGCCGCGGTGGGCGGCGAGGTCGGCCCGCAGCGTCTCGATCATCATCCCCTGGCTCGGCGCCACGGGCCGGAGGGCGGCCAGCTCGTCCTCGTGCAGGGCGCCGGCGTTGGCGTGGGGGAGCAGCCCCGTCCGGTCGAGCACGAGGCGGCACATCTCGGCCAGGTAGTGGACCGTCGACTCGTAGCCGTGCTCGGCCAGCCACCCGGCGGCGGCGGGGTAGCGCTCCTCGGGTCGCTCGCCCAGCGTGAACAGGGCCTCGTGGCAACCCGCCCGGGCGCCGGCGGAGGCGATCGCGAGTACGTCGTCGGGGGAGAGGTACGCCTTGTCGAGCCGGGCCGGCGGCTGCGCGAAGGTGCAGTAGCCGCACCGGTCGCGGCACAGCATCGTGAGGGGGATGAACACCTTGGGCGAGTAGGTCACCCGGCTGCCGGTCGCCGCGTCGCGCACCCGGCGGGCCCGAGAGAGCAGCTCGCCGGGCGGGAGGTCGAGCAGGTGGGCGTGCTCCATCGCGGGCACCTTATCGGCGGATCCCGCCGACACATGGGGCCCGCTCACGGGCTGACGGTCTCCTCGACCACTGGCTCGAAGATCGCCGTCGGCGTCGACCGGCCACGCAGCGCAACCGTGCCCACGTCGTGCCAGGGGCCCGACTCGCCCGACGCCCGGCGCACCGACTCGGCCGACGCCAGGACCTTCACCGCGCGGCCCTTGGCCACCTCGGTCAGCCGCGACGCCTCGTTCACCGCCGTGCCGATGACCGTGTACTCGTAGCGGGCCTCGGTGCCGACGTTGCCGGCCACCACCTGGCCCGACGACACCCCGATGCCGGCGGTCAGGCCCGGATGCCGCTCGGCGAGCTCCTCGAGTGCGTCCGACAGCGACCGGGCCGCCCGCAGCGCGCGGGCCGCGTGGTCCGGCTGGGTCCCGGGCACGCCGAAGATGCACAGCGCCCCGTCGCCCTCGAACTTGTTCACCCACCCGCCCTGGCCGTCGACCGCCCGCACCACCACGTCGAAGAAATCGTTGAGGGTGCTGACCACGTCGTCGGGGGGCAGCACCTCGGCCATGGCCGTCGAACCCACCAGGTCGACGAACACCACGCTGGCGTCGGCCTGCTCGCCCCGCAGGCCCGAGCCCCGCTCCAGCGCCTGGGTGGCGACCTGGTGGCCCACGTGCCGACCGAACAGGTCCCGGATCTGGCGCCGCTCCCGCAGGCCGTCGACCATCCGGTTGAACCCCGACTGGACCTCGCCGATCTCGCCCCCGTCGTCGACCACCAGGCCGACGTCGAGGTCGCCGGCCGCGACCCGCGACAGGGCGTGGCGCACGCCGTCGAGCGGCTCGGCCACCGACCGCGCCGACGACACGGTGGCGATGAACCCCGCCGCCAGGCCGGCCAGGGCCAGGGCGGCAAGGGCGTAGGTCGGGATCTCGTCGCCGTCGATCAGCGCCACCCCGGCGATGGCCAGCAGCGGGACGCCCGAGCCGACCGCCCAGGTCAGCAGGAGGCGGAGCCGGATGCCCGGCGTGCGGGGCCGGGGCTCGGGGATGTCGCCCAGGACCCCGGCGAACAGGGGTCGGAACGACCGCTCGATCATCAGGTAGGCCAGCGCACAGGTCGTGACGCCGCCGATGATCGTGCCCTCCACCACCCGGACCACGGTGATCGCGCCCGCCCCGAACACGGCGGCCGCGGCCCCGTAGCAGGCGGCCCCGATCACCCAGAACAACAGCGGCCGCAGCGCCTGGCGCCACGGCTCCCGGAGCACGGCGAACCGCTCGGCCCGGGTCGGCTCCCGGCCCTCCATCGCCCAGCCGATCGTGCGCGTGTATGCCCGGTGCCCCCATTTGTAGGCGGGCGCCACCAGGAACAGCACCGGCACCAGGGGCCCCACGATCTGCAGCCACAGGGGCATGTGGGGCGCCAGGTCGTCGCCCGAGGCCAGCCGCACGAACGTCAGCACCGCCAGGGCACCCGCAGCGTTGGCGAACACCAGGCGGCGCCGGACGCTGCGCTGCACGCCCACCGCCGCCTCCTGGAGCGCCGTCCGCCGGGGCCGGGTCACGCCCAGCCGGCACAGCGCCCCCCGTACGACGGTCACGGTCTGACCCTCAGCCCGCCTCGCCCGCGGCGGCCGGGTCGACGATCCACAGCACGCGGTCGGCCCGGATGCGGCTGGCCGGCAGGGCCGCGTCGCCCGCGATGACCCGCGCCATCGCCTGCCGCTTCTCCTCGCCGGCCACGGTCACCAGCGCCAGGCGGGCGCGGGCGATGCCGGCGAACGTCAGTGTCATGCGGGGGTAGTTGTTGCGGCCGGACGGGTCCTCGTTCATGACCACGAGCCGCCCCGGGTCGGCGTCGAGCGCAGGCGAGTCCGGGAACAGCGAGGCGGTGTGGCCGTCGGGGCCCATTCCCAGGTGGATCAGGTCGATCCGGCCCAGCTCGCCGAGGCGCAGCTGGTAGGGGTCGGCGCCCTCCTCGCAGCGCATCGGGTAGTTGGCGTTGACCGCCCCTACCCGCTCCAGCAGCGACTCGCGCACCAGGCGGTAGTTGGAGTTGCCGTCGTCGAGCGGGACGCAACGCTCGTCGCCCCAGTACACGTCGACCTTCCACCAGTCGATCTGGTTGCCGGCGTCGTCGGCGAGGCGCTCGTAGCAGCGCCGCGCCAGGTCGCCGCCCGACACCGTGAGCGAGAAGCCGTCGTGGGGGCGCGAGTGGAACGCCTCGATGACGCGCTCGGCCAGCTCGCCCGGCACGTCGTCGACCACCACCAGTTCGCCGTACACGCTTCCTCCCGCGGCGCCGGCGTGGCCCGCGTGTCGTTCGCCTCGCCGCTCTGTCTAGCTCCCCGGCGACCCGCTGCGCAGGTCCTCCGCCTTGGCGCCGAGCGACGACAGCAGCTCGTCGAAGCTCTTGGCGAACGACGCCACGCCCTGGTCCTCCAGCACGCGGGACACGTCGTCCATGTCAACGCCCACGTCCCCGAGGGCGGCCAGCGTCGCCTCGGCCCCGGCGGGGTCGGCGTCCACCGTGCGGGCCAGGGTGCCGTGGTCCTCGAACCCCTCGAGCGTCGACTCCGGCATCGTGTTGACCGTGTCCGGGCCGATGAGGCTGTCGACGTAGAGCGTGTCGGGGTACTCGGGGTTCTTGGTCGAGGTCGACGCCCACAGCGGCCGCTGAACGTGCGCGCCGCGGGCGGCCAGCACCTCCCACCGCGGGCCGCTGAACCGGGCCAGGAACCGGCCGTACGCCGCCTGGGCCTGCGCCACCGCCGCCTTGCCCCGCAGGGCCAGCGCCTCCGCCGTGCCGATCGCCTCCAGCCGCTGGTCGACCTCGGTGTCGACCCGGCTCACGAAGAACGACGCCACGCTGTGCACGCGGGCCAGGTCGCCGTCGCAGGCCTCCAGGCCGGACAGGTAGGCCTCCATGACCTCCTCGTAGCGGTCGAGGCCGAAGATGAGGGTCACGTTGATGTTGCGGCCCTCGCCGACCAGCGTGCGGATCGCCTCCACGCCCTCGGCGGTGGCCGGCACCTTCACGTACAGGTTGGGCTCGGCGATGCGGTCGTGCAGCTCGCGGGCGGACGCCACGGTCCCGGCCGCGTCCCGGGCCAGCTCGGGCGCCACCTCGAGCGACACGAACCCGTCGACGCCGCCGCTCTCGTCGTGCACCGGCCGCAGGATGCGCAGCGCGGACTCGATGTCGGCGATCGCCATCGACCAGTAGAGGTCGGACACCGAGGCGTCGTGGTCGACCAGGTCGCGGAACTGGTCGTCGTACTCGGCCGACCCGGCCATCGCCTTCTGGAAGATGGTGGGGTTGGACGTGATGCCCCGCACGCCGCGCTCGACCCAGTGGGCGAGCTCGCCGCCGGTGAGCCACCCCCGGCGGAGGTTGTCGAGCCAGGGGCTCTGGCCGTGCTGGTAGTACAGGTCGTGGAGTTTGGTCACCCGTCCTCCCGGAGGTCGTTGACGAGGGTGCGCGCCCGCTCGGCCACGTTCTCGGGCGTGTAGCCCAGCTTGGCCAGGGCCTCGGAGCCCTTGGCCGAGGCCCCGAACCGGTCGAGGGCGACGCTGTCGTCGGCCCAGCGGTCCCAGCCGAGGCCGGCGGCGGCCTCGACCGCCAGCGTGGGGACGGCGGCCGGCAGGACCTCCAGCTGGTAGTCCTCGCCCTGGGCCTCGAACAGGTCCCACGAGGGCATCGACACCACCCGGGCGACGAGGCCGCCCTCGCCCAGCAGGCCGGCGGCGCCGACGCATACGGCCACCTCGCTGCCGGTGCCGATCAGGACCACGTCGGGATCGCCGTCGGTGTCGACCAGGACGTACGCGCCGCGCTCGACGGGGGCGCCGGCGGTGCCCTCGAGCACCGGCAGGTCCTGGCGGCTGAGCACCAGGGCCGTGGGGCCGTCCGAGTCCAGGGCGATGCGCCACGCCACCGACGTCTCGTTGGCGTCGGCCGGGCGGATCAGCCTCAGCTGGGGCACCGCCCGGAGCGCGGCCAGGTGCTCGATCGGCTGGTGGGTGGGGCCGTCCTCGCCGAGCCCCACCGAGTCGTGGGTGAAGGCGAAGACCTCCTTGTACTCGGACATCGCCGCCAGGCGGACCGCGGCCTTCATGTAGTCGCTGAACACGAAGAACGTGCCGCCGACTGGGATGATGCCGCCGTGGGCGGACATGCCGTTCATGGCGCCGCCCATGCCGTGCTCGCGGACGCCGAAGTAGATCTGCCGCCCGCCCGGGTTGTCGGCGGTGAGCACGCCGTGGTCCTCGATCGTGGTGCCGGTGTTGCCGGTGAGGTCGGCACCGCCCCCCACCAGGCCCGGCACCTTGTCGGCGATCGCCTGGATCACCTTGCCGCTGGCCTTGCGGGTGGCGAGCTTCTCGCCCGGCTCCCAGGTGGGCAGGGCCTCCTCCCAGCCGGGGAGGCCCCGCTGGTTGATGCAGGCCTCGTAGGCCTCGCGGTCGCCCTCGTAGCCGGCCAGGCGCTTCTCCCAGGCCTCGCGGTCCTCGCGGCTCCGGCGACCCGCCCCCCGGTACAGCTCCAGGACGTCGTCGGGCACCCAGAACGTCTCGTCCGGGGGCAGGCCCAGGATCTCCTTGGTCCTCCGGACCTCGTCCTCGCCGAGCGGGGTGCCGTGGGCCTCGGCCGTGTCGGTGAACTCGGGGGAGGGCCAGCCGATGTGGCTGCGCAGGACGAGCAGCGACGGCGCCTCCTCGTCCGACGCCGCCCGCCGCAGCGCGGCCTCCAGCACGTCGGTGTCGTTGGCGACCTCGCCCAGCTCGTCGACGTGCCAGCCGTAGGCCCGGAAACGGCCGGCCACGTCGTCCGTGTAGGTGAGCTCGGTGCGGCCGTCGATCGTGATGTGGTTGTCGTCGTAGACGTAGATCAGCCGGCCCAGCTGCAGGTGCCCGGCCAGCGACGCGGCCTCGTGGCTGACGCCCTCCATCAGGTCGCCGTCGCTGCAGATCACGTAGGTGTGGTGGTCGCACAGCTCGGGGCCGAAGTTGGCCCGGAGCCAGCGCTCGGCGATGCCCATGCCGACGGCGTTGGCGAAGCCCTGGCCGAGCGGGCCGGTGGTGACCTCGACGCCGGTCGTGTGGTGGACCTCGGGGTGGCCGGGGGTCTGCGAGCCCCACTGTCGGAACGCCCGCAGGTCGTCGCGGGTGAGCCCGTAGCCGGTCATGTGGAGCATGGAGTACAGCAGGATCGAGGCGTGCCCGGCCGACAGGACGAAGCGGTCGCGGTCGGGCCAGTGGGGTGCCTCCGCGTCGTAGCGGAGGATGCGGGTCCACAGCACGTGGGCCAGCGGCGCGAGGGCCATGGCCGTGCCCGGGTGGCCGCTGTTGGCGGCCTGGGGGGCATCCATCGCCAGGCCCCTGATGACGTTGATGGCGCGAAGGGAGAGGTCGTCGTCAGCGGTCATGTCCTCGTCACCCTAGTGGTGGAAGAGCACGACTCCCGCGGTGAAGCCGTGCAGGAAGCTGCGGCCCCCGACCGGTCCGATCTCACCGGCGCAGAACATGCCCGCGACCGGCCCGCGGACGGCGGACTGGACCACCGCGGCGTCGTGATCTGGGTCACCGAACAGTCGCCTACCCCGGCCGTTGCACGTGAACACCAGGGCGGCGTCGCCGCTGTTGCCGGCCATGAGCACGCGCAGGTCCTCGTCGGCCGCCGCGGCGTCGCGGACCTGGAACTGCACGGTGGTCCCGACCGCCACCCGGTCGGCGACGGCGAGGGCCCCGCTGCTGCGGTCGGCGCCCACCACGTTGCGCACGACGAAGTCGCCGGCCCCGAACGTCATGCGGTACTCGTCGACGGCGATGCCCAGGTGCAGGCCGGTCGCGAGCTGGTGACGCTCGTCGGGCCCGGCCGCCTCCACGAGCTCCTCCAGCCGTTCGAGCGCAGGCTTGCCGGCCAGCTCGACCAGCAGGTTGCCCTCGGCGCGGGTCACGATCATCGGGTCGCCCACCGGCCGGCAGCCCTGGGACACCACGACGGTGGTGGCGACCTCGGCCGGCAGCACGACGCCGACACCGCCGTCGTCGACCACCTCGCCGTCGAGGACCAGGCGGTTGCCGCCCGGCGCCACGGCGGCCGACGCCATCCCGCCCACCACGGGCACCGGCGGGTCCAGCCCGCCCAGCGCCTCGACGATGGCGTCCACCGGCAGCGTGAACGGGTCGGCCAGCAGGAGGAGCGTGTCGCCCGGCCGGAAGGTCGAGGCCGACAGCCCCGACAGCGCCACGCCGGTCGGCGTGCGGGCGGCGGCGAGGCGGACCGGCAATGGGCGGTCGGCCAGGCGGCCGGCCCACAGCGCGACGGCGGGCTCGTCCTCGATCTCGCGGGCGCCCTCGACCACGGCCACCGCGGTCGCCCCGACGAGCACGCCCGGCCGCAACAGCTGGCGCACCGCGCCCGCGACGTCCGCCACGGCGTCGACGTGCTGCGCCGAGCAGAACAGCACCGCCAGGTCGGGCTCGGCGCCCAGCCCCTCCAGCACCGCCCCGACCACCTCGCCGGTCGCCTCGGCGGCGTCGGGATGCAGCGACAGGGCGGCGGCGTAGGGCATCGGCCTCAGCCCGACCCCTCCGGTCCGGGACCGGGCACGAGCGTGTAGGGCACGACCGTCACGTGCCCGTCGCCGATGCGGCAGTGGGCCTCGACCGTGCCGTAGTCGGCGAAGTCGACCTCGGCCCGCACGAGCCGGTACGTGAACTTGCCCGGCTCGACCTGGAAGGGCTGCACGTTGCGGGCGACCTGGTCGCCGTCCCGCCGGATGATGACCTCCAGCACCCCGGCACCGTCCTCGTCCGTCGGGCACCGCACCAGTACCACCAGGTGCGGCGCCACGGTCACCGGCGGCGGATCCGGCGGCGCGGCCGAGAAGTGCACCCCGCCGAGATCGATCAACGTCGGCCCGCCGGCGAAGGCGGGGCGCAGGTCGATGTTCTCGACGAACAGCGCGGCGACGATGTCCATCGCCCCCGAACCTAGCGGTGCGAAACATGCCTGAAGGCTTTCTCGGGGTCCCGGTAGCCTCGGGGCGTGGCGTACGAAGGAGAGGCCGGCTCGACGAGGGAGGCCATCCTGATCGAGGCGCGCCGCTGCTTCGCCGACCACGGGTACGAGGGCACGTCGCTCAACGACATCGCTGCCGGCGTCGGCATCCGGCGGTCCAGCGTGCTCCACCACTTCTCGTCCAAGGAGGCCGTCTACCAGGCGGTCTTCGAGCGGGCGCTGGCCGACTGGGGCCAGCGGATCAACAAGGCCGTCGACGATGCGCCCCGGGACTCCGAGGAGGAGGGATGGACCCAGGTCGACCGGGTGCTGACCGTCGCGGTCCGGTGGTTCGCCGAGAACCCCGACTTCGTGCGGCTGGTGCGCCACGAGTCCCTCGCCGCGGGTAGCCACCTGAGCTTCGACCTGGGCGAGGCGCTGCGACCGTACTTCCAGCGGGCGGTCAACCACTTCGAGCGGGAGATGGGCGAGGGCCGGCTGCGCAAGCACGACCCCGAGCAGCTCATCATCAGCGGCTACGGGGCGGTCCTGAACTACTTCAGCGACGTCCACTTCCTCCACGGCCTGCTCGGCCGCGACCCGATGGCCGAGGACGCCATCGAGGCCCGCATTCAGGCGGTCCGGGAATTCTTCCGCGCCGCGCTCGAGCCGTAGCCTGGCCGGCCATGCCCACCCTCTCGGAGGCAGCTTCCAAGGAGCTGCTCGGCGCCTTCGGCGTGCCCTTCCCTCCGGAGCACCGGGTCGCGACGGCCGAGGCCGCCATCGGCGCCGCGGACGCGCTCGGCTACCCGGTCGTGGTCAAGCTCGGTGGCGACGGGATCGCCCACAAGACCGAGCGGGGGCTGGTGCGGCTCGGCCTCGGGTCGCCGCAGCAGGTGCGGGACGCGGCGGGCGACCTGTTGGCCGCGGCCGCGCCCGAGGACGGCGAGGTCCACCTGCTGGTGGCGCCGATGCTGCGGGCCACCCGGGAGCTGATCGCCGGGCTGCACGACGATCCCCAGTTCGGCATGACGGTCATGCTGGGCGTCGGCGGGATCCTGGCGGAGGCGGTGGCCGACGTGTCCTTCCGGCTCGTGCCGATCGACCGCACCGACGCCGAGGAGATGATCGACGACCTCGCCCTCCAGGCCCTGCTCGGGCCGCTCCGGGGCGAACCGGCCGTCGACCGTGCGGCGCTGACCGGCGTGCTGCTCGGCCTGTCGGAGGCGGGTGCAGCCCGGGCCGACGTCGCCTCGGCCGACCTGAACCCGCTGCTCGTGGTGGACGGCCGCCCGGTCGCCGTCGACGCCCTCGTGGAGGTCCGCTGATGGCCGCCGACCGCGGCACCGAGCGGTTCCGGGCGCTGTTCGAGCCCCGTGGCGTGCTGGTGGCCGGCGCCTCGACCCACCCGGGCAAGTTCGGGTTCGTGAGCCTCCACAACATCCTGGCCTGTGGCTACCGCGGCAAGGTCTTCGCCACCAACCGCGACGGGGCCGAGGTCCTCGGCGTCCGGACGGTGGCCGACGTGGCCGACCTGCCCGACGGCGAGATCGACCTGGTCTTCGTGTGCACCCCGGCGGCCGCCAACCCCGATCTGCTGCGCGCCTGCGCCAAGAAAGGCATCACGGCTGCGTTCATCGCCTCGGCCGGCTACGGCGAGGCGGGGGAGGAGGGCCTGGCCGCCCAGGACGAGCTCGTGGCGCTGGCGGACGAGCTCGGCGTCCTGCTGGCCGGACCCAACGGCCAGGGCGTGGTGTCGCCGCCCGTCGGGCTGTGCGCCCAGATCGTGGCGCCGTTCCCGCCCGCTGGCCACATCGGCATCGCCAGCCAGTCGGGCAACTTCGTCAGCTCGTTCGAGAACTACGCCCAGCTCACCGGCGTGGGCGTGAGCCGGGCCGTGTCGGCCGGCAACGCCGCCGCCGTGGGCGTGCCGGACTACCTCGAGTACTTCGCCGATGATCCCGAGACGAGCGTCGCGCTGGCGTACGTCGAGAGCGTGGGCGACGGCCGGGCCTTCGCCGAGCGGCTCCGGGCCGTGGCCGAGCGGATCCCGGTGGTCGTCGTCAAGGGCGGCGCCACCGTCGGCGGCCAGCGGGCCGCCGCCAGCCACACCGGGGCGCTGGCCAGCGACGACCGGGTCTTCGACGGCGCCATGCGCCAGGCGGGCGTCTCGCGGGCGGCCACGGTCGAGCAGGGCTTCGAGGTCGCGGCCAGCTTCGCCTCGCAGCCCCTGCCCCGGGGCAACCGGGTCGTGGTCGTGACCAGCGTCGGCGGTTGGGGCGTGGTCGCGGCCGACGCCATCGCCGGCACCGACCTGGCCCTGGCCGCGCTGGCGCCCGAGCTCATGGAGGCGGTGGACGCGCTGCTACCGCCCCGGTGGAGCCGCAACAACCCGATCGACATGGCCGGCGGCGAGACGCGGGACACGGTGCCGGAGATCCTGCGGCTGGCGGCCGAGCACCCCGACGTCGACGCGGTGCTGTTCCTCGGCATGGGGATCCAGTCCAACCAGGCCGAGCTCATGCGGGCGGGCCCGTTCTGGCCCGACCACGGCCTGGAACGCATCGTCGCCTTCCACGAGCGCCAGGACGCCCGCTACGCCGAGGCGGCCGCCGAGATCGGCGAGGCCACCGGCAAGCCGGTCCTGGTGGCGACCGAGCTGGCCGTGACCTCGCCGGACAACCCGGGGCCATCCGGCGTCCGGGCGACCGGGCGGCTGTGCTACCCGTCCGCCAACCGGGCGATCGTGGCGCTCGACCACCTGTGGCGCCGGTCCCGCTGGCTGGCGAGGCGCGGGCTGACGTGACCGAGTCCCGCGACCGCCCCCGTCACATGGCACCCCGGCCCGGGGCGGTGGGCGGGGTGGCGCCGCCCCACCGCGGGCCGGCCGGCGAGCCCGCCGGGGACGAGGACGGGGACGGGGACGGCGACGGGCCGCGGCGGCGCCGGCCCGGATGGCTGGCGCCGGCGGCGCTCGGCCTCGTGGCGGTCGCGGCCGCGGTCGGGGCGCTCCTGCTCGATCGCCAGCCCGACACGGCCGAGATCGGCGCGGACGCCACCCCCGTGACGCCGGTGCTGTCCGCCCGACGGGCGCCGGAGATCCTCGCCGCCCCCGTGGCCGACCGCCGGCTGGCGACCCGCCTCCAGGGGTGGCTGGGCGCCTCGCCCGCCGGCTCGTGCCTGGTGGTGGAGTCCGAGGGCCGCGAGGTCTACGGCCACAACCCGGTCCTGCCGGTCACCGGCGCCTCCACCCAGAAGCTGCTGACCGCCACCGGCCTGCTGCTGGCCCTCGGCCCCGACGCCACGTTCGAGACCGAGGCCGTGGCGGCCGAGCCGCCACAGGGCGGCGTGGTGGCCGGCGACCTGTTCGTGGTGGGCGGCGGTGACGCGGCCCTGGCCACGGCCGACTGGCCGCTGCTGAGCCCGGGCGACCGGCCCAAGGCCATCCATGACGTCGACGCCTTGGCCCAGGCGATCGCGGCCGCAGGCGTCACCCGGATCGACGGCGGCGTGGTCGGCGACGGCGGCCGCTACGACGGCGAGCGCTACCAGCCCTCGCTGGCCCCGCGGCTCATCGACCAGGACCAGGTCGGGCCGATCGGTGGGCTGATGGTGAACGACGGGTTCGGAGCGTTCTCGACCGAGCGCAGCCTCGCCTCCACCGTGCCGGCCGACGACACGGCCGCCGACTTCGCCCGGGTCCTCACCGAGCGTCTGGCCGCCCACGGGGTCGCCGTCGCCGGCGCCCCCCGCTCCGGCGTCGCACCCGACGGCTCGGCGCCGGTGGCCACGCTCACGTCGCCCCCGCTGCGCCAGATCGTGGGCGAGATGCTGGCCAACAGCGACAACGAGACGGCCGAGGCGGCGATGAAGGAGATCGGCCTCGCCACCGCCGGCGAGGGCAGCTTCGCGGCCGGGGCGGCCGGCCTGACGCAGCTGCTGACCGACGCCGGGGTCCCGATGGAGGGCGTGCGGGTGGTCGACGGCACCGGCCTGACCACCGAGGACGCCCTCACCTGCCGGACCCTCGTCGACACGCTGTCCCGGGAGGAGACCGGCCCGGTCGTCCGGGAGGGCCTGGCGGTGGCCGGCCAGACCGGGACCCTGGAGGACCGGTTCGGCGGCACCACGGCCGCCGGGCGCCTGCGGGCCAAGACCGGCACCCTGCGCAACGTCAGCGCGCTCGCCGGCGACGTCCAGACCGTGCCCGGCGGGGCGGTCAGGTTCGCCTACGTCGCCAACGTGCCGGACCCCGACACGGTCACGTTCGAGGAGGTGGGCCTGGGCGGCCTCGCCGACATCCTCCTGACCTACCCCGAGGGCGTCGACGTGGCCGTCCTCGCGCCGCTGCCGGCGGACTGACGGCCGGGATCACCGGCACCGCTCCGACCGGCGTGCCAGCCTGGCGCGATGCCGGTGCTGCCGATGTTCCCCCTCGGCTCGGTGCTCGTGCCCGGGATGCTGCTGCCCCTGCACGTGTTCGAGACCCGCTACCGGGCGCTGGTCCGCGACTGCCTGGCCGGCGACGGGCTGTTCGGCGTGGTCCTGATCGCCCGGGGCTCGGAGGTCGGCGGGGGCGACGTGCGCACCGACGTCGGCACGGTGGCCGAGATCCTCCGCACCCAGGAGCTCCCCGACGGCCGCTTCGCCGTGGCCGCGGTCGGGACCCGCCGGCTCCGGGTCAGCCGGTGGCTCGAGGACGACCCGTACCCGCGGGCCGAGGTCGGGGCGTGGCCGGACGAGCCCGACGGCCCCGACGAGGCGGCCGCGGCCGCCGAGGCGCTCGGGCCGGGCGGCGAGGTCACCGCGTTGCTGCGGCGCAGCGCTGCGCTGGCGGCCGAGCTGGGCGAGGCGGCGCCGCCCGTGGACCTGGAGCTGGCCGACGACCCCGCCCTCGCCGGGTTCCAGGCCGTGGCGGTGGCACCGCTGGGTCCCGCGGACCGCCAGGTGCTCCTGTCCGCGCCGTCGGTCGCAGCCCGCACCGCCCTGCTCGTCGAGCTGCTGCGGGGGAGCGTGGAGCTGCTCGAGGCCCGCCTCGCGGCCGGCTGATGCCCCGGTCGAACGCATCGACGGGCGGGGCGGCGTCACGTGGTAAACCGTGGCCGTCCGCCAGAAGGAGCGCAGGCGCCGGTGCCCGATCGAGAGCCGAAGTCCCTACCTGAGACAGCCAACGAGCTGTGGGCGCTGACCAAGGACTACGCCCGCCAGGAGACGGTCGACCCGCTGAAGGACGTCGGCCGCTACCTGGGCTTCGGGCTGGCGGGTGCGCTGCTGGGAGCGCTCGGGGTCGTCATGCTCATGCTGGCGGGGCTGCGGGCGCTGCAGACCCAGACGGGCTCCACCTTCACCGGCAGCTGGTCGTGGGCGCCGTACGCGATCGTCGTGGCGGTGGCGCTCCTGCTGGTCTTGCTGGCCGTCAGCCGCATCTCCAAGAAGTAGGGGTTCGCCATGTCCTCCGACCGCATCACCCGCGACGACCTCGAGGACAAGTTCCGCGAGCTCGAGGGCGAGGCCCGCGAGCAGGTCGAGTCGGCTCGCTCGACCGCCATCACCGCGGGGGTCATCGCCCTCGTGGTGCTCCTGCTCCTCGCGTTCCTGCTGGGCCGGCGCAAGGGGCGGCACCGCAGCACGGTCGTCGAGATCCGCCGGGTCTGAGCCGTGGCCAAGTTCCGGGACCGCAGCCGCACCGACCGGGCGCTGCACCTGCTCCAGGCCCGCGGCCTGCGCAAGGGCTTCTACGGCGACTCGAAGCGCTGGCTCTACGTCCTGGTGGTCGTGATCGGGCTGCGCCAGCTCCGCAAGTTCATCGGCAGCGAGCCGGACATCGTCTACCGGGGCGAGCTGCGGGAGGGCGAGACGGTCCGCATCTTCCACAAGCCCGAGACCTACCAGGGGAGGACGGTGCGCAGCCGGCGGCGCACCCCGGTCCCGAGGTAGCCGGAAGCACGGGGTGTCGCTCGACGGCCCGCAGGCGGTCGCCGGCGGCGAGCGGCGCGACCTGGTGCGGGCAGCGCTCGGGTCATAGCCGCCGCGACCCGGAGTGCGGCACCGGGGGGCCGGCACGCGAGAATGGTCGCGCCATGCGTGTCCTCCTCCGCAACCCCCGCCGCGAGCTCGACGTCGACGGGCCCGTGTCCGTGACCGCCCTGCTGGTGCGGCTCGAGCTCAACCGCGAGTCGGTGCTGGTGGTTCGGGGCGACACGCTCGTGCCGGGCGACGCCGTGCTGGCCGACGACGACGTCGTGGAGATCCGGCCCGTCATCTCCGGGGGCGCGGCGTGAAGTGCACCGTGTGCAAGGGCCCCGCGGTGATCGACCTGCGCCGCCACAACGCCAACTTCTGCCCCGACCACTTCCTGCGCTTCTGCCGTGACCAGGTCACGAAGGCGATCACCGACCACGCCATGATCGCCCCGGGGGAGCGGGTGCTCGTCGCCGTCTCCGGCGGCAAGGACAGCCTGGCGCTGTGGGACCTGCTCGTGGAGCTGGGCTACGACGCCGAGGGCATGACGATCGGCCTCGGGATCGGCGACTACAGCGCGGCCAGCACCGACGCCGCCGTGGCCTTCGCCGGGGAGCGGGGGCTGAAGCTGTGCCGCATCGACCTGCGGGAGGACTACGGCTACGACATTCCCACCGCCGCCACGGTGACCCGCCGGGTGCCGTGCTCGTCCTGCGGCATGTCCAAGCGCCACCTGATCGACGCGGCCGCCCTCGACGGTGGCTACGACGTGGTGGCCACGGGCCACAACCTGGACGACGAGGCCGCGGTGCTGCTGGGCAACGTCCTGCACTGGCAGACCGAGTACCTGGGCCGCCAGCAGCCGGTGCTGGAGGCCCGGCCCGGGTTCCCGCGCAAGGTCAAGCCGCTGGTCCGCCTGTCCGAGCGGGAGACCGCGGCCTACTGCGTGCTGCGGGGCATCGACTACATCGTCGAGGAGTGCCCGATGGCGGCGGGCAACCGCCACCTCCGCTACAAGGAGGCCCTGAACTCGATCGAGGCGGGGTCCCCGGGGACCAAGCACGCCTTCTACTTCGAGTTCCTGTCCAAGGCGGCCGGGCACTTCCGACCCGAGGCCACCGAGGCCCAGGAGGGCCTGGCCCCCTGCGCCCGGTGCGGCGCCCCGACCACCGGCGAGGTGTGCGCCTTCTGCCGGCTGGTGGAGCGGGTCGGGGGCCACGAGCCGGTCCCGGTGGACCTGGTCCGGCCCGGGCGGAGGCGGCGCCGGTGACCCGCCCGTTCGCCGCCGGCGACCAGGTGCTGCTGATCGACGTGAAGAAGCGTCGCTACCTGGTGACCCTCGAGCCGGGCGGCGAGTTCCACACCCACGCCGGCGTGCTGTCCCACGACGACCTCCTCGGCGCGACCGAGGGCAGCTCGTTCCGCTCGACCCGGGGGGCGGCCATGCTGGCCATCCGCCCGACGCTGGCCGACTTCGTGCTCAAGATGCCGAGGGGCGCCCAGGTCATCTATCCCAAGGACCTGGGCCCGATCCTGATGCTGGCCGACATCTTCCCGGGCGCCCGGGTGCTCGAGTCCGGCGTCGGCTCGGGGGCTCTGTCGATGACGCTGGTCCGGGCCGGCGCGGTCGTGCGGGGCTACGAGCTGCGCGAGGACTTCGCCAACCGGGCCACGAAGAACGTGGCCACGTTCCTCGGCGGCGACGCGCTGGCGCGCTTCTCCGTCGAGGTCCGTGACGTGTACGAGGGCATCGACGAAACCGACCTGGACCGGGTCGTCCTCGACCTGCCCGAGCCGTGGCGGGCGGTCAAGCACGCGGCCCGGGCCATGCACCGGGGTGGCGTGCTCGTGGCCTACACCCCGCAGATCACGCAGGCGGTCCAGCTCCGCGACGAGCTGTCGGGCCAGGGCTTCGGTATGGTCGACACGATCGAGGTGCTCAACCGCGGCTGGCACATCGAGGGACAGTCGGTGCGGCCCGACCATCGGATGGTGGCCCACACCGGCTTCCTGACCAGCGCGCGGCTCCTGAGCTGAGCGGCCGGAGCCAGGGAGCCGGGAGTCCGCACGCAATGAACCTGTTCGACATCGCGCTGATCCTGCTCGCCGTCAGCGCGGCCCTGGGCGGCTACCGGCTGGGGTTCCTGGCCCGGGCGTCGTCGTGGCTGGGCCTGGCCGTCGGCGTCGTCGCCGGCGCCGTGGTGCTGCCGCAGCTGCTGCCCCGCATCCAGGACACCAGCGACGCCACCAAGACCATCGTGGCGGTGGCGACGATCGTCGGCATGGCGCTCATCGGCCAGGCGCTCGGCCTCCTGCTGGGCTCCAACCTGCGGGCCGAGCTGCCGCTCGGGTCCGCGCGGCGGACCGACCAGGTGGCGGGGGCCCTCGTGGGCGTGGCAGGTGTGCTGGTGGTGCTGTGGATACTGCTGCCGATCCTGGCCCACGTGCAGGGCTGGACGGCCGAACAGGCCCGCGCGTCCCGCATCGCCCAGCAGGTCGCCGACACCTTCCCCAACCCGCCCGACACCCTGGAGGCGCTCCGCCGCATCATGGGCGACGACCCGTTCCCCCAGGTGTTCGATGCCCTCCGGCCGGCACCCGACGTCGGGACGGCGCCCGGGGCCAGCGGGCTGTCGGAGGAGACGGCCGAGCGGGTCAGCCTGTCGACGGTGAAGATCCAGGGTCAGGCGTGCGGGCGCATCCAGGAGGGCAGCGGCTTCTTCGTCGACGACGACCTGGTGGTGACCAACGCCCATGTGGTGGCGGGGGAGGACGACAGCGACGTCGAGCTGTCGGACGGCTCCACCCTCGACGCCGATGTGGTGGCGTTCGACCCCGAGCGGGACCTGGCCGTCCTGCGCACCGAGGACAGCGACCGGACCCCGCTGCCGGTGCGGGCCGCCAGCACCGGCGACACCGGCGGGGTGTTCGGGCACCCCGGCGGCGGCCCGCTGGAGATCAGCCCGTTCCGGGTCAGCGACCAGATCACCGCCACCGGCACCGACATCTACGACCGCAGCCGCACCAGCCGTGAGGTGCTGGTGCTGGCGTCGGAGCTGGCGCCGGGCGACTCCGGGAGCGCACTGGTCGACTCGAGCGGGCAGGTGGTGGGCGTCGCGTTCGCGGTGGCGCCGGACAAGCCGGGGGTGGCCTACGCCCTCGCCGTCGAGGAGCTCGAGGCCGTGCTCGCCGGCGACCTCAGCCGGGAACGGGACACCGGCGGCTGCCTCGTGTGAGGCAGCCGGAACCCAGCGGACCCAGCGTCAGGGCCTTACTCGACCTCGATGAAGATGCACTCGCCCGGGCATTCCTCGGCGGCCTCGATGGTGGCCTCCTCCTGGCCGGCCGGCACGCTGGCGAGGCCTTCGGCGCCACCGGGGTCGGAGAAGATCTTGTCGCCCTCCTTGACGTAGGCGAGGCCGTCGTCAAGCAGGGTGAACACGTCAGGGGCGATCTCTTCGCACAGGCCGTCGCCCGTGCAGAGATCCTGGTCGATCCAGACCTTCATAACGTGTCTCGCTCCTGGCTCGCGTAGCGGAGGGGTACCCCGTCACACTAGCCACCCACGGGGATAAACGCGGCAATCCGCGAAGAAACTCCGGTTACGGGCGTGTTTAGGGGGTCGGAGTCGCGAACCCACCGGTGTAGGGTCCGCAGCGGGCCCTGGCCGAGGAGGTGGTTGCGGTCTCCGAGCACAGCGAAGGTCGTGAGAGGAATCCTGACCCCGAGCAGGCGGCGTACATCGACCAGGTGCGCGCACTCGAAGAAGAGGTCTTGGCCCTGCGACGTCGCCTCCAGGACGCGCCCAAGCGCGTCCGCACGCTGGAGGAGCGGTTGCTGGAGACCAAGGGCCAGCTCGCCCAGGCGGTCGCCCAGAACGAGAAGCTGACCTACACCCTCCGCGAGGCGCGCGACCACATCAGCGCGCTGCGCGAGGAGGTCGACAAGCTCACCCAGCCGCCCTCTGCCTACGGCACGCTGCTCTCCCAGAACGACGACGGCACGGTCGACGTCTACTCGGGCGGCCGCAAGATGCGCGTGGCCGTCCACCCCGCCCTCGACGCCGACGAGCTGACCCGGGGCGGCGAGGTCGTCCTCAACGAGTCGCTCAACGTCGTGATGGCCCGCACGCCCGAGACCAACGGCGAGGTCGTGACCGTCAAGGAGCTGCTCGAGGACGGCCGCCGGGCCATCATCCTCGGCCGCGCCGACGAGGAGCGGGTGGCCGAGCTGTCCGACCTGCTGGTGGGCGAGACCGTGCGGTCCGGGGACTCGGTGCTCATGGACGCCCGCTCCGGCCTCCTGCTGGAGAAGCTGCCCCGGCCCGAGGTCGAGGAGCTGGTCCTCGAAGAGGTCCCCGACATCAGCTACGCGGACATCGGCGGCCTCGACGAGCAGATCGAGCAGATCGCCGACGCGGTCGAGCTGCCGTTCCTCCACCAGGAGCTGTTCGCCGAGCACAAGCTGCCGGCGCCCAAGGGCATCCTGCTCTACGGCCCGCCCGGCTGCGGTAAGACCCTCATCGCCAAGGCCGTGGCCAACAGCCTGGCCAAGAAGGTGGGGGCCCGCTCGGTCGACGCCAACGCCAAGAGCTACTTCCTCAACATCAAGGGCCCGGAGCTGCTCAACAAGTACGTGGGCGAGACGGAGCGCCAGATCCGCCTCGTCTTCCAGCGGGCGCGGGAGAAGTCGGAGGAGGGCTGGCCGGTCATCGTGTTCTTCGACGAGATGGACTCGATGTTCCGCACCCGCGGCACCGGCATCAGCTCCGACGTCGAGTCGACGATCGTGCCGCAGCTGCTGGCCGAGATCGACGGCGTCGAGTCGCTGCGCAACGTCATCGTGATCGGCGCCTCCAACCGCGAGGACCTGATCGACCCGGCCATCCTCCGGCCCGGCCGCCTCGACGTGAAGATCAAGATCGAGCGGCCCAACGAGACCGCCGCCGCCCAGATCTTCGCCCGCTACCTCACCGCCGACCTGCCGCTTGCCGCGGACTCCGTGCGGGACATCGGTGGGGGCGACGCCGCCAAGTGCGTCCAGGGGATGATCGAGCGGACCGTCGACGAGATGTACCGCACGGACCGCCAGAACGAGTTCCTGGAGGTCACCTACCAGAACGGTGACAAGGAGACGATGTACTTCAAGGACTTCGCCTCCGGGGCCATGATCGAGAACATCGTGCGCCGCGCCAAGAAGCTCGCCATCAAGCGCCACCTGGCCGACGGGCCCAAGGGCATCAACCTCGCCGACCTGGTCGAGTCGATCCACCAGGAGTACAAGGAGCACGAGGACCTGCCCAACACGACGAACCCCGACGACTGGGCCAAGATCTCCGGCAAGAAGGGCGAGCGGATCGTCTACGTCCGCACCATCGTCAACCGCGACGACGGCGGCAGCGCCACCGGGGGACGGGCCATCGAGCGGGTCGCCACCGGCCAGTACCTGTAGCCCCACGGCGTGTGCGCGCGACCGGCCTGACCGAGACCCGGGAGGGCCGCCTCGTCGTCATCTGCCTCGTCGCCGGCTCGCTGCTGCTGGCCGCGGCCGCCGCCAACATCGCAATGGCCGGCGCGGCCGACGACGCCGCGCAGGACGTGCGCCGGGCGCTGCGCCGCGAGCTGTCGACCGTCGACGACGAGACGCTGTCCGCCTACCCGGCGACCGCCACCGAGATCGAGGCGGTGGCGGTGTCGGCGCTCGTCGGCTCGTCCGGCCGGGTGGTGGGGTCGGCCCAGCCCGACGGCGAGGGGACCGAGGTGGTGGTGGCCGCCCAGGCCGGCTGGGCGTGGCAGGTGCGCTGCATCCGGGCCGAGCTGCGCGGCGACGCCACCGTGCTGACCTACGTCGACTCCCGGCCCTGCGGGGAACCCTGACAACGCAGTAGCGGTTGTCGCACGCAACGTGGTCGGTAGTTCTCGGAACGTGCGCTGGCGCGCGGGCGTACGGCGGGTAACGTCCACAACGTGGCCCTGCGCAAGATCATCGGTGTCGAGACCGAGTTCGGCATCATCGTGCGCGGCGCCGGCGAGTCGAACCCCATCGCCGCCTCGTCGGTCCTCATCAACGCCTACGTCCACGAGTTGGCCCGGGCCGGCGAGGGGCCGCGAACCACCCCCAAGGTGGGCTGGGACTTCGAGGACGAGCATCCCGACATCGACGCCCGGGGCTTCACCGCCGAGGGCACCCTGGCCCCCGAGGTCGAGACCCACCTGGTCAACGCGGTGCTCACCAACGGCGCCCGCTACTACGTCGACCACGCCCACCCCGAGCTGTCGACACCCGAGTGCGCCGACCCCCGCTCGATCGTGGTGTTCGACAAGGCGGCCGAGCTGATCCTCCAGCGCTCGATGGCGGCGGCCCGACCGGTCCTGCCCGAGGGCCAGGAGATCGTCGTCTACAAGAACAACTCGGACGGCAAGGGCAACTCCTACGGCTGCCACGAGAACTACCTCATGGACCGCCAGGTGCCTTTCGGGCGCATCGTCACCCACGTGATGCCCCACTTCGTCAGCCGGCAGGTGTACACCGGCGCCGGCAAGGTGGGCACCGAGGTGGCCGGCATGGGCTCCGACGACGTGCCCTTCCAACTCACCCAGCGGGCCGACTTCTTCGAGGAGGAGGTCGGGCTGGAGACGACGCTCAAGCGGCCGATCGTCAACACCCGCGACGAGCCCCACGCCGACGCCCAGCGCTACCGGCGCCTGCACGTCATCGTGGGCGACGCCAACCTGTCCGAGGTGGCGATGTTCCTCAAGGTGGGCACGACCGCCCTGGTCCTGGCCATGATCGAGGACGAGTTCCTGCCCCGGGACCTGACGCTCGCGGCGCCGGTGGCCGCGCTGCGCAAGGTGTCCTACGACCTGTCGCTGCGCCAGCCCCTCGATCTGGCGGACGGCACCACCATGACCGCGGTGGAGATGCAGTGGGAGTACCTCGACCGGGCCAAGAAATACGCCGAGGAGCACGGGCTGGAGTGCATCGGGGCGCCCGAGATCGGGGCCGAGGTACTGCGGCGCTGGGAGGACGTGCTCACGGCCCTGGAGACCGACCCGTCCACCCTGGCCGGCCAGATCGACTGGGTGGCCAAGCGCCGCCTCGTCGAGGGCTACCGGGCCAAGCACGACCTGCGCTGGGACGACGCCCGGCTCGCCGCCATGGACCTCCAGTACCACGACCTGCGGCCCGAGCGGTCCCTGGCCGCCCGGGTGGGGCTGGAGCGCCTCACGACGGACGCGGAGGTCGAGCGGGCGGTCACCGAGCCGCCGACCGACACCCGGGCCTGGTTCCGGGGCAAGTGCCTGCAGCGCTGGGCGTCGCAGATCGTCGCCGCCAACTGGGATTCCATGGTCTTCGACATCGGCGGCGACCCGCTGCGGCGGGTGCCGATGATGGACCCGACACGTGGAACCGAGGCGCATGTGGGTAGGTTGATGGCGGAAAGCAGCAGTAGCGCTGAGTTGTTGGACCGGCTGGGCCAGTGAGTGAGCAGACACGAGGTGCAGGGGCATGGCTGAGCGAGAGCTGAAGAAGAAGTCCACCCCCGCTCGCGAGGAAGAGGTCGTCGAGGAGACGCCCGCATCCTCCGAGCAAGGCGAGAAGATCAAGGCCGAACTCGACGACCTGCTGGACGAGATCGACGAGGTGCTCGAGTCCAATGCCGAGGACTTCGTGAAGAGCTACGTCCAGAAGGGCGGCGAGTAGCCTTCGCACCGCGTTCCCGCACCCTCGGGGCTGCGGGAACGCCACCGCTGCCGTTCCCCGCGTGTGACAGCGACGTCGTAGTCACCCGATAGCCTCCGTCGCGATGACGCTGCCGACCTACAGAGCCGACGACGATCCCGGGCCGTCGTTCCTGGACGTGCTCCGGCGCGCCGGCGGCGCGCCCCGCTGGGGCGAGCTCCCCGCCGACGCCACGCCCACCATGTCCCACGGGACCGGCGCCACGCCCGCCATCTCCCACGGTACGACCGTCGTGGCCGTGCGCTTCGCCGACGGCGTCGTGATGGCGGGCGACCGCCGGGCCACGTCCGGCAACCTGATCTCCCACCGGTCGATGGAGAAGGTGTTCCCGGCCGACCGCCACTCCGGCGTGGCCATCGCCGGCGCCGCCGGGCCCGCCATCGAGATGGTGAAGCTGTTCCAGCTCCAGCTGGAGCACTACGAGAAGGTCGAGGGCGCCGAGCTGTCGCTGGAGGGCAAGGCCAACCAGCTGGGCCAGATGGTGCGCAGCCACCTGCCGGCCGCCCTGCAGGGCTTCGTGGTGGTGCCGCTGTTCGCGGGGTTCGACGTCCGCCGCGGCATGGGCCGGCTGTTCGAGTACGACGTCACCGGTGGCCGCTACGAGGAGAGCGACTTCGCGGCCACCGGCTCCGGCAGCCTGCACGCCGGCACTGTCATCAAGCTGGGCTACCGGCACGACCTGCCCCGCACGGAGGCGGTCGAGCTCGTGCTCAACGCCCTGTTCCAGGCGGCCGACGAGGACTCCGCCACGGGCGGCCCCGACCTGGTGCGGGGCATCTACCCGGTCATCGCCACCATCACGGTCGAGGGCTTCGCCCGGCTGCCCGACGACGAGATCGCCGAGCTGTTCCGCGCGCTGATCGACCGGCTCTCCACGCCCGGCAGCTCGACGGCGATGGGCTCCTCGCCCACGATCGGGGGTGCGCGGTCATGAGCATGCCGTTCTACGTGCCGACCGAGCAGTTGATGAAGGACAAGGCGGACTATGCCCGCAAGGGCATCGCCCGCGGGCGGGCGCTCGCCGCCCTGCTGTACGCCGACGGCATCCTCATCTGCGCGGAGAACTCGTCGCCGACGCTGCGCAAGGTGTCCGAGATCTACGACCGCATCGCCTTCGCCGGTGCGGGTCGCTACAACGAATACGACCGCCTGCGCATCGCCGGCGTCCGCCACGCCGACCTCAAGGGCTACTCCTACAGCCGCGAGGACGTCGACGCCCAGAGCCTGGCCAACGCCTACGCCCAGATGCTGGGCGACGTGTTCACCCACGAGATCAAGCCCATGGAGGTCGAGATCCTCGTGGCCGAGGTCGGTGACGCTCCGGAGGGCGATCGGCTGTTCCACATCCTCTACGACGGCACCGCATTCGACGAGCACACGTTCACCGTGCTGGGCGGCGAGGCCGACGCCATCGCCGAGCGCCTGGAGCAGACCTACCGGGAGGCCCTGGCCCTCGACGAGGCGCTGCGGGTGGCGGTCCGGGCCCTGGCCGGCGACGACCGCCAGCTGGCGGCGTCCGATCTCGAGGTCGCGGTGCTGGCGCGGGGCAACAGCCGCCGCGCGTTCCGGCGCCTGAGCGACGACGACGTCACGGCCGCCCTCGCCGGCGGCGAGGTCACCCCCACGCCCGAGCCGCCCGCCCCGACCCCGGCCGACGAGGCAGCCACGCCGGAGGCGGGCGCCGAGGAGCCCGAGGGCTGAGGCCCCCTGCGGCGATCGCTCTCAGTGGGCGGTCACCAGCAGCAGGCGGCTGAGCAGGACGGCCGCCGTGAGCAGCACGACGGCCAGCAGGACCCACAGGGCCCGCGGCGCCTGCTGGTCGAGCGCACCGTCGACGTCGTGCTCGACGTCGACGGCGTCGAGCGGCTCGGGCTCCTGCTCGACGACGACCTGGCGGGCGACCGCGAGGTCCTCCTCGGCCACCAGCACCTCGACCGGCCCGATGGGATAGGGCCCGTCGACGTTGCCGCGCAACTCCCAGACGATGCCCTCGGCGCCCAGGTGGGCGGCGAGGATGCGGGCCGCCAGCGGGTTGGCGGCCGTCGTGAGCGGCACCATCGGCCCGATCGCCACCCCCGCAACGCTATCCGCGGCCCGGATCGGCGTGCCGCCGGTCCTCGCACCCCTGCTCACGGGGATTGCGCGCGAGCCTCGACCTCGCAGGGGGAGCGCGGCGGTAGCGTGCGGGCGTGGAGCGTCGCATCTTCGGCCTCGAGAACGAGTACGGCGTCACCTGCACGCTGCGCGGCCAGCGGCGTCTCAGCCCCGACGAGGTCGCCCGCTACCTGTTCCGGCGGGTGGTGTCCTGGGGTCGCTCCAGCAACGTCTTCCTCGCCAACGGCGCCCGCCTCTACCTCGACGTGGGCAGCCACCCCGAGTACGCCACCCCCGAGTGCGACTCGATCCTCGACCTGGTGACCCACGACAAGGCCGGCGAGCGCATCCTCGAGCAGCTGCTGGTCTCGGCCGAGGCCCGCCTCCGGGAGGAGGGCATCCGCGGGGTCATCTACCTGTTCAAGAACAACACCGACTCGGCCGGCAACAGCTACGGGTGCCACGAGAACTACCTGACCTCCCGGCGCGACGACTTCAGCCACTACGCCGAGGTCCTGATCCCGTTCTTCGTGTCCCGCCAGATCTACGCGGGCGCCGGCAAGGTCCTGCAGACGGCTCGGGGCGCCATGTACTGCATCGCCCAGCGGGCCGAGCACATCTGGGAGGGCGTGTCGTCGGCCACGACCCGCAGCCGGCCGATCATCAACACCCGCGACGAGCCCCACGCCGACGCCGAGCGGTACCGGCGCCTTCACGTCATCGTGGGCGACTCCAACATGAGCGAGTACGCCACGTTCCTCAAGGTCGGCGCCACCTCGATCCTGCTGCGGATGCTGGAGGACCCGTCGTTCGTGCTGCGGGACATGACGCTGGAGAACCCGATCCGGGCCATCCGCGAGATCAGCCACGACCTCACCGGCAAGCGCACAGTGCGCCTGGCCAACGGCCGGGAGGCGTCCGCGCTCGACATCCAGGGCGAGTACCTCGAGCGGGCCAAGCGCTACGCCGAGACCAAGGGCCTCTCCCCGCTGGAGGACAAGGCGCTGTCCATGTGGGAGTACTGCCTCAACGGGCTGGAGTCCGACCCGTTCAAGCTCGACCGCGAGTGCGACTGGGTGATCAAGCACAAGCTGATCGAGGCGTACTGCGCCAAGCACGACCTGCCGCTCAGCCACCCCCGGGTGGCGCTCATCGACCTCCAGTACCACGACGTCAACCGCGAGCGGGGGCTGTTCTACCGGCTCCAGGAGCGGGACATGGTCGAGCGGATCACGACGGACGCGGCCATCGACGAGGCGGTGGAGACGCCGCCGCAGACCACCCGGGCCCGGCTGCGGGGCGAGTTCATCCGGCGCGCCAAGGAGCGCAAGCGCGACTACACGGTCGACTGGGTCCACCTGAAGCTGAACGACCAGGCCCAGCGCACGGTCCTGTGCAAGGACCCGTTCAAGTCCCGCGACGAGCGGGTCGAGCGGCTCATCGCCAGCCTCTGAGCCGCGAGGCACCGATGCCGAGCTTCGTGACCGCCACCGTCACCGAGGTGCTGTCCGAGCGGCCCGGCCTGGCCCGCGTCGCGACCGACGCCGGGCGGGCCTACGCCCTGGTCGAGCTGACAGGGCCGGTGGCGGTGGGGGATCGGGTGGTCCTCAACACGACCGCGGTCGAGCTCGGGCTCGGCACCGGCGGCTGGCACGTCGTCCACTGGAACCTGGCCCGCGAGGCCTGGTCGCGGCCGGGGCCGGGCCACATCATGAAGCTCCGCTACACCAGCCTCCAGCACGACGCCGGAGCAGCCGAGGAGGACCACCCGGACCTGCCGGCCTCGCTGCCGGGCGTGCCGGTGGTGGCGTGCTCGCTCCACAGCCAGGTGGCGGTGGTGGCCGCGGTGGTCCGCCGGCTGCGCCCGGACGCCCGGATCGCGTACGTGATGACCGACGGAGCCGCGCTGCCGATCGCCCTGTCCGACCTCGTCCACGCCCTGCGGGAGCAGAGCGTCCTCGACGTCACCGTCACCGCGGGCCACGCGTTCGGCGGCGACCTGGAGGCGGTGGGCGTCCCCTCCGCCCTGGCGCTCGCCCACCACGTGGCCGGCGCCGACCTGGTGGTGGCTGGCATGGGGCCGGGCGTGGTCGGCACGGCCTCGGCGCTCGGCACCACCGCGGTGGAGGTCGCCGCGGTCCTCGACGCGGCCGCCGCGCTCGGGGCGCAGGTGGCGCTGTGCGCTCGGGCGTCGAGCGCGGACCCCCGCCCTCGGCACCGGGGCGTCAGCCACCACGTGCGCACCATCCTCGGCCTGGCCGCGGTGAGCCCGGCGGTGCCGCTGCCACCGGGGCTGGTGGCCGAGGTCGTGGGCGCCAGGGCGGTGGAGGGCCCCGACCCGGCGGCGGTGCTCGGCGCCTTCGGCCTGGCCGTCACGACCATGGGCCGGGGCCCGGCGGAGGACCCGGCGTTCTTCGCGGCGGCGTCGTCGGCGGGCGCCTGGGCGGCGGCCACCCTGCGCCAGGCGGCGGGCGCCGACCAGTAACTTTGGGCTGTGTCCGCGGCCAAGTTGGAACGCCTCCTCAACCTGACCGCGCTGCTGCTCGAGACGCCCCGGCCGCTGTCGGCCCAGGAGATCCGCGAGCGGCTCGGCGCGTACCCCGACGAGCTGGAGTCGTTCCGGCGGGCGTTCGAGCGCGACAAGGACGACCTGCGGGCGATGGGCGTCCCGCTGGAAGTGGCCGAGGTCCCGGGCGTGATCCCGGCGGTCGAGGGCTACCGCATCCCCAAGGACCGCTACTACCTGCGGGACCCCGGCCTCACGCCCGACGAGCTGGCCGCGCTGCGCATGGCGGCGTCGGTGGTCCGCCTCGACGGCCTGTCGGCCCGCGAGGGCCTGCTCAAGCTGGGCGGCCTGGTGGGGGAGGCCGACGACCCCGGGCTGGAGGTGGGCTCGCTGCCGGGCGGCAACGTGGGCCCGCTGTTCGGGGCGATCGCGGCCACGGTCCCGGTCCGGTTCACGTACAAGGACGAGGTCCGCACGGTCGACCCGTACCGGCTCGACTTCCGGCGGGGCCGCTGGTACCTGAGCGGCTACGACCACTCCCGGGCGGGGGAGCGGCTGTTCCGGCTCGACCGGCTGGAGAGCGGCACCGAGACGCTGGACGGGCCCCGCTTCGAGCGGCCGCCGGCCACCGGCGACCCCGGCGCCCGGCTGGAGCCGTGGCAGCTGGGCGGCGGCGAACCGATCGAGGCCCGGGTGCTCGTCGACGCGCCGCAGGCACCGTGGATCGTCCACCACCTGGGCAGCGGGGCGGTGGAGGAGGAGCGGCCGGACGGCTCGGTCGTCGTGCGGATGGCGGTCACCAGCAGGGAGAACTTCCGCTCGTTCGTGCTGACGTTCCTCGACCACGCCGAGGTGCTGGGCCCCGATGACCTGCGGGCCGAGGTCGTGCGCTGGCTGGAGGCCCAGGCGGCATGACGGCGACACCCGCGCGCACCACCGCCCCGGACCGGGTGGCGCGACTGCTGGCCGTCATCCCGTGGATCGCGGCTCGGGACGGCCCGACGCTGGCCGAGGTGTGCGAGCGCTTCGGGGTGAGCCGGCGCAAGCTGGAGGAGGACCTGACCATCCTCACGCTGGTCGGGGTGCCGCCGTACACACCCGACACGCTGATCGAGGTCACGATCGAGGGCGACCGGGTGTGGCTGCGGTTCGCCGACGTGTTCGCCAGGCCGCTGCACCTGACGCCCGAGCAGGCCGTGGCGCTCGTGGCGGCCGGCGCGGCGTCCCAGAGCCTGCCGGGCGGAGACGGGGAGGGCCCACTGGCGTCGGCTTTGGCCAAGCTGGCCGGGGTGCTCGGCCTGGAGCCGGGCGAGACGCTGTCGGTGGCGCTGGGCGACACCCGGCCGGACGTGCTGGAGGCGCTGCGCGGCGCCGTGGCCGAGCATCGCCGGGTCCGTCTCGACTACTACGCGTACGGGAAGGACCGGCGGAGCACCCGGGAGGTCGATCCTGCGGGCGTGTTCGCCCACGAGGGCTTCTGGTACCTGCGCGGCTGGTGCCACCGGGCGGACGACCACCGGCTGTTCCGGGTCGACCGCATCGTCGAGGCCGAGGTGCTCGACGAGACGTTCGACCCGCCGGCCGGGGGCGGCGGCCGCGAGGTGGACGTGTTCTACAACGGCCCCGAGATCCCCCGGGTCACGCTCGACGTCGGGCCGTCGGCACGGTGGGTGGTCGAGACCTACCCGGTCGACCGCGTGACGGTGGCCGATGATGGCCGGCTGCGGATCCGCCTGCCGGTCACGGCCGCCCCGTGGCTGGAGCGGCTCCTCGTGCGGCTGGGCGCCGAGGCCCGGGTCGTCGAGTCCGACGACCCCGAGCTGGTGGACGCGGGGCACCGGGCGGCGCGCCGGATCCTCCGACGCTACGGGGTTCGGTGACCCCGTTCCGGCGGGGCCTGCGCTAGCCTCCACTGCGCCGTGCGCGACGTATCTCCCCCCTCTGGTCTCTCTGGCGACGACCAGGGTGACGCTCCTGGCACCGGCACCGCACGCTCGGGTGACCGGCGTGGTCCGGGACCCCGTCACCTGGCGTCGAACGGCGGCCCGCGCCCGGTCGACCGGTCGAACGGGCCGGCGGCGCGCGCCCGGGCCCGCCATGCGGCCGACGGGACCGCTTCGTCCAACGGCGCCGGCGGCGACCCGCCTCTCCCCGGTT